>Ga0126342_10008539_pt1 | contig 18377 bp, 14 predicted proteins | sample Cyp1metagenome_FD_92528 | JGI IMG/M metagenome (GOLD analysis project Ga0126342, IMG submission 92528) | Coral microbial communities from Lord Howe Island, Old Settlement Bay, Australia - Cyphastrea 1 metagenome | ecosystem: Host-associated > Invertebrates > Cnidaria > Coral ...
CACAATAGAGTACCATCCAAACAATTATATTATTGAGTAACTGAGCCAATCATGAGGTATCCCCTTGAAAAATTGTCTGGGTGCTGTTTTTTTAATAAGGGTTTAATAAGGCATTTAAAATAAAATAAAAAATAATTAAACATAAATAATTAGATTTGTTTCAAAAAAAAGTTAAAGCGTTTGGAAAAATGAAAAAATATGGAAAACAAACTCATCTGGAAAAAAAATCTCACAATAGAGTTCCCCCCCAACAATTTGCATGTGACTGAATTAGGAGCAAGAAGTTTCTCACAATAGGGTACCAGGACACTAATCGGGTGCAAACATTACTAGTAGTACTAGTAGTGCTAGTAGTACTAGTAGTACTAGTAGTACTAGTAGTGCTAGTAGTACTAGTAGTACTAGTAGTACTAGTACTAGTAGTACTAGTAGTACTAGTAGTAGTAGTAGTAGTACTAGTAGTAGTAGTAGTAGTAGTGGTAGTGGTAGTGGTAGTGGTAGTAGTGGTAGTAGTGGTAGTAGCAGTGGTACTAGTACTAGTACTAGTAGTCGTAGAAGTAATAGAAGTAGTAGAAGTAGTAGAAGTAGTAGAAGTAGTAGACGTAGTAGAAGTAGTAGAAGTACTAGTAGTAGTAACTACTTCACCTTCTACGAGGGGCACAAGCGAGAACAAAACGGGGGCACAAGCGAGAAAATTTGGGGGGCACAAGCGATGCAGCGACCGTTATGGTGATCTTCCCCATTCTTTCCATAGTTTTCCAACACTTTCCCCCCCATGCCCCACACCACGCAGCAAGTGGTCTGAGCTCTGCCGCGCGCGCGAGTCCGTGGTGCTGCTGGACCCGAAGAGGCGCCGGGCCGCATCAGCCACCTGAGGCTGAGATCCGGAGCGTTTTTGTGGTGGAAAAACGTAAAAAACCGATGAACAGTTGCGAGTTCATCATGAAAAATCACTGGTTGGTGGTTTGAACCCCGAAAAATATGAGTCAGTTGGGATGATGACATTCCCAATATATGGAAAAATAATCCAAATGTTCCAAACCACCAACCAGATCAGGTTTTACCAAGACATCAACCCATGGTGAATCTTGGCGATTTCATGCCGATTTTTTGCCACGGAAAATTGGGAGGTTATTTTAGCAACGCTGGTGATTGAACTATCATAAGTGGGGATTTACCCATCCAATATGGGGCTTTATTTACACCTTTTCGAATCACAACATGGACATGTATGGATTGAACATAGGCATATATATATATATATAATGAGGACACGGGGTTATAATGTGACTACTGTACTAATGACATATGTTTAGGGAAATGTCAACCTTCACCCTGGGGCTTACCCTATTGAGACCCAATACCCAGATGCTCCATGTATGGCACAATATGGCACATGTAGCATCATTTACCTACATAACTGCACAGTAGATGAAACCATCTGGGACACGGAATGAAGATTCCCGGACAATAACTTGTTCTATTGTTAATTAAGTATTGGATAAAGATACAACTTTTCACTGTGGTGAATATGTGGGTAAACTACTTGAAACCCAGAAAATTGCTGTGGCAAAATTTTGAATCTTAACCTGGACATGGCCATTGTAAGGGGTCCGTTTACACACCCATGGGGTTGGAATCAAATTGCATGAACGCCATGGGGGTGCGCTTGGCAAATGGTGAGCCCCCTATTGTTGGGAGGGGGTTAGCCGGTTAGCCGTTAGCCTTGAGGGTGAAAGCAGTTGGGAGCCCCAATGATACTGTACAGTTGGTATTTGAAACCATCAGAATGGTAGAAATGGTAAAGATTCGGAGTCCGTTTCAAAATCATCACCCAAACCTTGTCTGGATTTATATTTGACCGCGAACTTCAGATTTCACATATTTAGGCTCTCTTCATACATTTGCTCAGAACTGAACCAGGGATTAAAAAAAAGACGTCACAGGTGTTATCAGTTATAACTTCTAATTAGTATGCCTGGCTTATATTTAAAGCTCTATCTATTGAGGGTACCCAGGGTATTTATAACCATGTTGTTTTTTCAACACAACAGTTCCATGCATCCCATGACTTCTTCCCGCCATGCCACGTTGAGACTCTTCCGACGCCGCTCTTCGCTCATGGTATGATCTGCCACCGCATCTTCCAGTTGGGTAGCCTTCAGCTGAAAACTTTGCACCTGGCGTTGAAAGCGGTCCTGGTGAGGGTTTTTTTTAGGCCCGACGAACCATGATGCATGCAATGGGTAAATATGGGAACATGTAATTGTGGATAGTATTTTTGGGAAATAATTGGATATTGGAACTGAAACTACCATCTGGTATAGTATATGATGGAACATGTCAGCCCGACGGCGATATCTTAATTGTCTGGTGAGAATGATAACCATGATAGCCCCCGGCAAAAGCTGGCACCCTCTGGCAGTCTGGTAATCGAACAGTTTGCAAAAGGCTTATTTTCTATGGCTATGTTAACTTGCCGCTTGTCCTGAAATGAATCCTTTCATTTCAGATCCTAGGCATGAATCTTGATAATACGTATACATTTGTCGGAATTGCCTCAGTTTACCAAGTATATACCTGTATAAGTATATACCCCATCACCCCCAAACCACCTCACACCACCACAGCCCCAACTTCTCACCCAGATCAAACATTACTCATCTTAAATCATGTTACACATTTAAACCGAAACCATCCGAAAACATTCGACTTACGTTTTTTTTTCGATATGATAAAGTAAATTATGAAATAAACCGATTCATCCTCAGCAAAGATCTGGGCAAATTATGATGGTAACCAGTATAGTGGGGCATTTTGCCATTATAAACCATTAACATCATCCTCATGAACATCATAAACCATGTTAGTGAATTGTTATAAACCATATATTTAAAAAAAATGTTAGTAAGCAAAGATCTGGGCAAATTTTAGGGCCATTGGGCATGATTTCCCATAGCCATCCAGTTCCAGGGATCCCACGCCCGTTTATGAACGGGAGAAAATGCACTTCCCCAGTTCCGCTTATTCAGTAAAAAATAATAATGGTTACTAACAATAGTATGCATGCGTATATAATATATATATATATATCTATTTGTTTATTCATTTATATTTATCTATGCGTATATATATATATATATTATAGACTTATAGGGATACATTTACAAAATATACCTATAGCCTATAAATGTATTCTGTATGTCATTGTATGTCATTGTATAACCCCCAAAACATTCGCATGCCCACCTTCCAGTGAGATTCAATTTGTATCAACGCAGCTTTAACTCATTTTTTTGCCAAGGAAAGAGTGTCCAAGTCCATTGATGAACAACTCCAACCTCATTTTCTCGCCTAGCCTTGCCTCAGATCCAAGTTGAACCTTACCTCCATTCTCATCCCATCTCCTCCCCCAGTTCCAGCCAGTTCCACCTTCTCTCATTGAGATCCAAAACGGCAGTCTTATAGATGAAGTTATATAAGTTATAGAATTTTATACCTCCATTCCTGGAATTCCTCACCATTTTCCCCATCTTCAGCCCATCCTCAGCCACACCTTCTCACTGAGATCCTGCAACAACTGCTGCATCTGCTGCTCCAGCAGCACCGCGCCCATATCGCCCATGAGCTTCGTCAGCTCCGAGGCCTGTCGCGCCAGGTCCAAGAAGTAGGCCGCGTGGTCCAGCGCCTCCACCTTGGCTTTTTCAAAAGCCGCGAAAAATGAGAAAAAATGGGGAAACGATATGAATGATATGGATGGACACTCATTTAAAGTATGGAGATGGGAGAAGATGGAAACATGGCGCGGTGTTTGATGCGACAGACAACGTTTTGAGCAATGATCGAAATCATGACAAATTCAACCCAGTAAACACACAACACTGTTTTTAATAATGAATTCAAGTCGGAACATGTGATTGCATGTGTTCTCTAATGATGATGCATTGTCTGAAAACGTCAATTTGTGTTGAACACATTTTTTTGTCAGGTTGTTCCCTTCTGATAATAGACCTACCTTTTGGGTATGCCATGGTATGCCTTATTCTCCAGATTGTTAAAGCAAAACAGAAATATACTATAGGTCTCTTATAGGGCCTACCACGTCAGGCATGTTGGTTTTTACACTATTGCACGCAGGTTCCATGCACATCTCTTTCTATCGTAGATGCATGAAACAAAAAAATAGAAGCACAACTTCGCTCAGTGACTGCATCAGAAAGCTTGGGGCCAAGGTCGGTGAATTTCCTGAGCCAAAGAAAGAATTTGCAAATCAGATCTGGCGCAGGATGATCATGAAAAAACTTTCAGATGGATCTCAAGCATGATCCATCTGACAATATTGTTTCAAATATTGTTAAGATGCATCATTATCATCATTCAGGATTTCAAATTTAGGACTACTTATTGTTTTTTCTTCAGATGCAAAACCTTCTGAATCTCAAGCCATGGCTTGAACTGCTTGGGACTCGTGATCATCCCAAAACGGGAATGAGATACTCTGATACCTGGGGCTGCATAAACCAGCTATTCATGTTGGTCGGTATACATATATACTAAATGTATACATATATAAATAAAATAATATTAAAAATCATAGACTGTATTGTATTCATATAACTTTACCGGTGTTGTAATGTTGTATCCCAACTCATGGGGGTTCTCACCATGGTTATCGGCATAGGCATAACCCCAAGTACGCCATCAGTATCCCTCTCCATCACAAACCATTGAACTATTCTCCCCCTCGTGTTGTTCAATACCTGCACCAACCTGCACCATAGGGTGACCACCCAGAACCTCTATAGCTGGTCATCTGGCGACTATAACTTGCACATGCAGGTGGCATGTAATATCTTTACTTGCCTACTACAGACTAAATGTATCCATACATAATCACATTCCAAGAATAATAATCTCATCCAAACATACCAATATATCGATACCCGATCGCAACAAACAAATCAAAATCCAAAATGTTCTCCCATAAGAGGTAGCTTCATTCCCTCAACAACTAAAACATACTACAACTAATTACTAAGTAACTATTAACATCTATTAACTATAAACTCTTAACATCTGTTGTCACTAATTATCATCCATATCCCATCCCATCCCCTGGCCCTGGCCCACCGGCCACCGGCTCCAAGCATCAATCCCATGGCCGGCCCCGCTGAGGACCTGCGACTGCTGCGGGAGGTCTTGCTGCCCGTGACCGGCGCCTCACGCTGCCGCACCGCGCCAAGCTCCTGGCGGACAACGGCGCACCACAACGGTTGTGGAAGTTCCGAACGGTCATGGTTCATGTCGATTTATTCATGGTTCATCTATGTTCAAATACTTATAAAAACTTATGTAATATGAATGAATCAGTTGATACAAGAGGTCAATCTACTTGGCCATTGGCAATGGCTTTCTGGCTTGCATTATAGAGGCTAAATCAGTTCTATAAATCTCTACAATGCAATTCCCTGGGCAATTTATATCCATTTATGTCATGGATAATTTCCGTAGTGAATAGTCGATTTATTAATGGTTGATACTTAGCGAATAAGGGCTGACAATGGCTAATACAAGAGTTACTAGAGGTTTGTTAATACCTAGCGAATAATGGCCAAGAGGTTATCCTCTGGTAAACTAACATAACTACGGGAAATCACATTTTTTAATGGGAAAACTCACTATGAAGGAATGATTGAATCATTGATAATCCCATGGGGGTTTCACCAACTAACACATTTTAGCGGTATAGAATCCATATGATTGGAAGATCACCTTGGAGGTGTTGGAATCCCTGTGAAACTGGGGGACCTGTTGATTTCGTTCAGAAGAACTGTTCCTTTTTGATGGGCAACCCAAAGAAAACAATAAAGCGATGAGAAATGATGAGTTCCTCTTGGGGAAACATTTCTCGTGAGAAAGCCATCTATGCTCTAAAGGTCCTCAAAAAAAAACAGTCATTTCAGAGGCCAACTTGGTCAGATTCAAATAGAGGGGACGTAGCCTCTGGTTATGTCAAAATAGCCATTGAACATGGCCTATTCATAGTTGATTTACCTATTAAAGATTGTGATTTACCATAGCTATGTTGGTTTACCAGAGGATAACATCTTTACAAACCTTGCTTTGTCTACTTGGCTAGCCCAAAAAGAAGGACAATCCAACCACAAACCAGAAATATAACATAGATATGGGAAACCCATCACATTGTCAAGATCATTTTTATCAGGAACCTATCGGCTTTCCATATCTATGTTCACTCACTCGAAGATATATCCCCATTTACTTTTACTGTATATCTCACATTTTTTGTTACTAAATCATCAGTTTCGGACTGTTAAATGACCATGTTTCATGGTTAACTCATGTTAAGCTCGCTTATTTTGCATGCTGCAATTTTGTTGTTTCACAGGTTAACTCACAATAAAGAAAATAAACACAATTTTTGCCGGTGAACTCCGCTATTTTCCGCGTGCGCCACTGCGCCACAACAAAGACCCACAGGATCTCCTCCTCGAAGTTCAATGCTCTGAAACGCAGCTGCAAGGAGCTGCCAGAGACGTCACGACAGAAGGTACCCTTGGACTGCAGGGACACCTGTAGGTCCTGTTCGACAGCGTGGAATTTTAACGGTAGGTATCTGGGATTTCATGGGATTGGAATTTGCTAGGACTTAATGATGAATTATACAGGATCATCATGGGGATATCATGGGAGGTAATGGGATATATACAGTAGATATATATAATTAGATTTATCATTATCTTTGGTGACTTATCACTGTTTTATTGGGCTCTATAGTTGGATGAGACTATTGTATTGACCAAAATATGTGGACAAAACGTGGTTTCGATACGACGATCTACACATGGTGGGTTTTGCACATCTATGTTAATTTGCAGGAGGTAGATGTTCATCACTATTGTTTAAAAAGGAATAAAACGGATACCATCTGGTTATTTAACATAGCCATGGAAAATCACCTTTTCTAATAGGAAAACCATCTATAAATGGACCATTTCCCATGGCTACGTTAATATACCGGAGGGTATCATGTTTGGTGGAATTGCTATAACTCGGTGCTGGGATATGCTGGCAATCTTTTTCTGTGAACATGCAAAAAACCAGAGCTACTGAGCAGCTACTGACCAGTTATGATCCGCGGGATGATCCTCCTCATAATGTTGTTGGGGGGTCAATATGAAGTTATATATCCGATGGTATCCATAGCAACTAAAGGGCTATACTGTCCTATGCGAATACTATACTAAACTATATTACTGTAAAACAATTCTAGCAAACCAATTATACATAGTGTTACCATGGAGAAAAACAACATTCATTGGACTTGGTGATTTCTCCTCTCTTATGTTAAGTGATTGGACCGAACTAAACGGCTGTAACCGGACAATGCTACCTAGTCAATATTAAGGTTACTATATGGCTACTTCGCTACCTAGTCAAAACAAACCACCACAACATCCACAATCCGTTGAAATAGATTATATAAACCATAATTAGTATATACAAGGGCTACATAACACAGTGACTGACGGCTGTGCACCATTGTGCATCCTCCTACAGTCCCAGTCACCTGATGCCTCAAATCGGCACTTGACTGGGTTTTCTGGGGCTGATTGGGAAAGAAAACAATTCCATATATTATACTTCTTTCCTTTAAACGGTGGTGCCCCGTAGTTAACTAAGTTGGTTTAGTTTACTAGCTTGACTAGGGTTTATGGTGATGGAATCTGCAATGAGGTCGGCCACATGGTCGCAAGGCCATGACCTTAACTCCTGCAGCGTAGCAGACACGATACAGTAGACCACCCCATTCTTTCAAGGATTGTATCAAAACACAAAACAAAACAAAACAAAACAAAACATACGCGAAAAGCATTCATGGCAATGTCAATGTCAAATGGACAAATCAATTTTCCAATGGGCTGCTAAAATGGGGGGGGTGATTTTTGAGCAGCCAACTATCACACGATATGCTGGGAACCCTTTATTAGCCCGGAGGGGGGCATTACCTTCTATCTCCATTGTCCCCATTGTGAATTCCCACTACATCCCATTAAACCAAATTCCTCTTAAATCCCGGTTGTACAACCACTCTTGTTGGGTAAATCACCGTTGCACCCATTGCATTCCCTTCCTGTCTCCGCATCCGCAGCCGCAGTCCTGGTCTTTCAGTAGCTGCTCCTTGCTCAACACCTCCGACTTTGCGAAGCTGGTGTCCAGCAAAGCGCCCCCATTGTCCTGGGAACAACGGGGCCGTGCAAAGGGTTGAAGCAGGTTGGGATCATGCTCCGCCTGGATCTAGGATGGTCGGACGGAAATCAAAGTGTTTCCGTTCATGCGTGCTTCATCAGAAACGCCACCATGCATGGTGCCTTCATTAAATTATATCCTCATCCTGCTCATCCTCTACAAACATCAGCCTTGTAAGGGTGATACTGTATGTTTCAGCCGGTTCGCAATAATATGCGACATATGAAAGGCACCCAATTTACCATTGCCATTATCATTACACGTTCACCAAAAAAGAACACATGCGCTCAGCCGAGAGATGCCGAGAGTCATCCACGACTTCCAGGTGGAGTTCACAGCCTGTCATCGCAGAGCATTTTGGGTGGCCACACATCATGGCAACCCCCGTGGGTACCAAAACTATCAACCCCCATCCATCCTTGTATAGTAGGGTTTATTAAGCCCCCATTGAAGCTAGGGGTGTCCACTGGGGTGCTCTTAAACTTTCATGCCATCTGCACGTTTTTCCTGACTAAATGACTAAATGACCCAAAAAAAGTGGTGCCTTGTCTGATCAGAGTGCGAAAATAGTACAGGTTTCTGTGGAGAAATCCCAGCTGAGGTTCTTTAAGCAAGTCCCGTTGCAAGAAACACGGCTGGATATAATGGACATGGCAATGATTGGAGAACAAGGGCAAGATAAACCATAAAGAGACAAAACTTATAAATATGGCATTACCATGTGTGTTCACGAGCGGTTCTATCATGTTACGCGAGTACCTTAACGCACCAATTTTAAAGAAACACAGGGTCAGAATGAGCTGCTTCGTGACAACGTCACGGTCCCACCCAGGGGGAAAAACATGACAGACGAACATCACAAAGGGCGAATCTCTACGCTTTAACGGATCATTAACGGATCATCTGCCAACGGGAAGGCTTCCGCCAGAGCAATTGGTAGAAACGGTCGATCCCTGTGTGGCACCTTGGCAGATTTGGATAGGAGGCTATAAGCTGCCACAGCCATGTGGGCCCTGAAATGAATACATCCAGTAATTAATGAGGCATTTGCGGAATGCACTTACAAGCATATATATACATATATATATATTACGTAATCAATACCCATACATACATACATACATACATGCATATATATATATATATATACATAGTACATATATACATATATATAGATCATCATCATCATCATCATCATCATCATCACCATCATCATCATCATCATCATCATATTCATTTCAGGCTGGTTGTAACCATGTTCAAACCCCAATCTTTGATGGTTAAGACCCCATTTCTTTCCCACAGATCCAGGATCCACGTGAAATCACCCCGTGGCCCCACGGCCTCTTTCCATTGGCAAGTCCACGAAGAAGATTTCGTTCCTTGGGCCGAATGGAACCACAATTCGCTATGTCTGAACCAAACAGAATGAGGGAAAGCGACAGTACACATCACATGATTTATCTATCTTTAGTGTATGTTTAAAAACATGTATAATATGTATAGTATGTATATACATATACATATACATATACATACATATATATATACAAACATGTAAAAGTAAGTGTGTGTGTGTGTGTCTGCGTGTGTGCACATTCACGTGGAGATTCTCCGCAAGGAACTTCAATCCACATGGATTTCTGTGTAATGCATGTGTCGGAGCGTGCGTCTATGTCCGGAAAAAAAACACCAATGCTGTTATTGTATATATATGTATTTGTCAATAATAGATGTCACTAGTAGTGACTGTTGCATGACTTACATGTTTAGAAAGCAAGCCTGCAATCCCAGCAACACTATGGCCCAGTTTCCTCACTGTGGATGTGGCTATGGTATAAGAATTGTATGTCATGTTTATATGCTAAGCTGCTAGTTCTCTTGAAGTTGGCACCGCAAACCAGCTCCGTACAAATATCTCACCCATATTTGTTGAATATTTCATGTGTGTGCTGGGAGGTATTTACAGGTTACACTCTGGAAATCCACAAATTGGAATATATACATATATATACAATATCTATCAAATATTGCCATAACTGGAAATATATTCCCCATCTCCAAATTCCCAAAACTCATCAAACCCAGTCCCCACGACTCTGGGGCTTGCAGCAAACTGAAAGGGCTTTGTCTGAGCATAAGGTATCCCCCCAAAATCCAACGGGTTTCGTATGTTATGTGCTATTTAACGGCCCAAAAATATCAAAATTTTGGGGCATCCCCCCAACATTGGAACAAACTCTTCTGTATATATAAGTCATGTGTATATTATATATATATAATATTTTATATAATGTTCACATCTCATATCCCTGCATTTCCCGTAGGACGCCGTAGGACTGGTTGAAGTTACACCCCAACCATCCCCAACCCCCAATGACCTCGGTCCGGCATCCACTCAGGATCCGCAGAGTTCTCCTTGGTGCAACTCTTGGCCTCCCACCAGGTCTCGTCGTCACAAGCGATCCGTAGCTTGACCTGGAACTGGAACCAGAACATCTGCAGGAAACCATGGATTTTTCCCATGAAATCTAGGGGTTTCCTATAATGTTTCCCTTAAAACAATCTATTGAGACATGGATAGATTTGATATATATATATATATATTATATTGAAAAATGACTTTATCATGATTTATCATGATGAAACCTTATCACTATACTGGTGAGAAATTGATGTAACATTATGTCTATATGTCTTCTATCTACTATCTCTTGTGGGGAGTTGCTTCTGCTGGGTGGTAAGTGATGGTCAGTAAGTTGCCCAACTTGCTGAATTTTCCTGAAGCCATAGCTGGATTACAACCCCATGGCTAGCCACTTGCAAGTTTGATGGTCCTCCAAGCAAAGTCTTCTTAAGGAAATTGTACACTTCAGCAATTTAAGCGCCGAGATGATTTTGGGGGACTCCCCCTTGATCACAATAATTTAAACAGGTTTAAACCACTTAATTTATAATTACTCATTTGTGAATTTTAGTGGTCATGTCACAGGCACTTTGAAAGCGATTTCTACATCTGGAGCCCCCCAAACAGTCGACCACGGACGTTGCAACGTTGCGAACCATGACTTCACTCTCGCCGGCCCGGGTACTAAGCAATAGATCTGCTCATTGGGGTGTGGAACGAGTTGCCATTACTAAACTGTTTCGTAATAGTACGCAGTAATAAGCAAATCGTTAATATTACTAAACCGTTCTTTGGGGTGCTTGTTGGCGGTGTGTTTCCCTAACGTTCCATTCTGCAGCTAAATTCTCCGATTGCTTCCGGTGATTTCCAAAGTCAACCCCAGCTTAGTCTCCCTGGGTGAATTGGAACTGACATCATAATTGTGTGTCCCAATCCCCTGCATTAAAGAAAACAACTTCAGTTTCTATTCATGCCAAATACTTTGCAAAGATCTAAGATTTTCAATTATTTCATATGTTCCATTATTTCCCAAAACAGAAATGATTTTTTTAAGTAGATCTAATATTTTCCCATATTTTCCCGAGCCAAGACGTATATCCCAGGGCTTCCCACACCCAGGGCTCGGCACATAGGGATCCACTGTATCCATCCCAGCGGGGCGATCCGGCAGATGATGAGCGCGGAGCAGTTCCACCACGCGGGTGCTGTGGGGTAGGACTTTGTGCGCCGCCTTCTGACCCTCCTGGCGTTGGAACATGGGAAAATTGCGGGACATGCGCTGGAAAATGGTGGAAAATGAGCCTCTAAGAGTTCGCGAACTGGAAACTCACCATCTTTTATAGGTGAATCAACTATATGAATAGGCCATATTCAGTAGCTATGTGACAAATTACCAGAGGGTATGGGATGCTATGGGATTATGGGATGCTGAGCCGAGATCATGCGTGGTGAAGAGGTGGAATTTTTGAATAGCAACTTGGAATGATAAAGTCATATTAACGAAGGGGATTTATTTAGCATGATTTAGCCAAGTAAATCATGAAGTAAAAAGGGGAGTGGCTAGTTGACAAGTCTACGTAGTGATCCGCAAATAAGTTGAACAAGAAGCTAGATACTGAGCAGCAAAAAGAAGAAAAAGGGAACAACACATAGACAAATAGAATTAGAGACCCAATATCGTGAATATAGCTTTTTTGGGGGGAACAGGAAAACTATGTTTACAGTAGCCATCCTCGCGCAGAAAGCAAAAATTTACAGGAGTAGGGATGTTCATGGAAGAACATGACTATAAATGACCGGGAATTGCAGGCATTGAAAAAATCATAATAATGCACTAACCTGAGATAAGGTCATTCTATGATATTCTATGTCACTTTGGGATAGTTACCCCAATCCTAACCGACATTTTACATCATTTTACAGTGACACGGGGTTCATTTATCCAGATATATAACTCAGATCCAATAATCATCCCATCCCAGTCTATCCAATATATAGCCATTGTGTACCCACTATCCTGGAAACTCTGGGTAGCTTCATCCCAAGCACCAACCCTTGGGAGCTATGCAGCTGCGGGTCCTGTTCGACCACCACAGCACTGACATGCGGCTGCTCCAGGAAGGCACGCAACAAACGGCAGGCGTCACTTTGCCAGGCCTGGCGCGCCTTTTTTGCGGCTGGAGATTCATGTTGGATCCCAAATCTTAGGATCTCAATCGTTAGTTCCGTTGGTTTCTATTCATTTCAAGTACTATCGTAAACAAACTAGCCATAGAAAATGGCCATTTCTAGATGGTTTACCTATAAAAAATGATGATTTTCCATGGCTATGTTAAATAACCAGATGGTATTGACGATGTCAAATGTTCCCAAACAGTTCAAAATTGGACCCCAACTTGGTTGCGTTAGACACATGGAATCAGTCACTTAAACTCACTGAAGTATACTGAAGTGTTGATCGCGGCCTCAGGGCTCTAAGGACTCTAGGAAGTGTCTGAGTCAAAACTCACAACCTGGAAAACGGTTGATGTCTGATGCCCTTCCTGAAAAAACGACAAGATACTACGATCTATGTGCAAAACATATCTGGTTGGTGGTTTCAACCCCTCAGAAAAATATTAGTCAGTTGGGATGATTATTCCCAATATATGGAAAAGTAAAAAATGTTCCAAACCACCAATCAGATATTGTCTCCAACCCGGATGTTCGCGCACTACTTATCTTCAAGAGGGAACAATTTTGAAGAGGAAATCAAATTCAACTTATCTTCAAACGGGATCAAATCCGCCACCCCTTCTGAAAAATATATTGAACGGGATATGAAATCCAATTTATCTTCATAAGGGATCAAACCCCCCTCACCATCTGAATCATAAATTGAATGGGATATTAAATTCAACTTAAATTCATGAGGGATCAAATCCGCCACCCCCGCTTCTCAACAGTATATTGAATGGAGTATGCACATATACATATATACATATATATATATACATATATATATTATATATATATGGTTACCTGCATAGACATATGGAAATAAGGGACCTTTTCACAACTTTAGTGCGGGTAAACATCAGGGTTGCAGCGAACATGTTTGAAACGTAAGGTACTCTTCACGGAAGCACGCCTTGTTCAATTCCTTAGCCATATCCCGATCGGCGGCATCCTTCAAAAGTGCCGGTGTCATAGCGCTGTGTTTCAAGGTCTCCATGCTCATGGAATACATCGCATCCTTAGATCAACTTCAACTGGTTGGTGGTATAACATGGTATACCTACTCCTCTGAAAAATGATGGAGTTCGTCAGTTGGTATGATGACATTCCCAACATATGGAAAAATAAAAAATGTTCCAAACCAACAACCAGTCAATCTTGCCCAAACTGGCACTGGCATGGAATCTGTAATCATTGTCCTTGGTTGTGATGATCCAACCACGAAAATTGCTACCTGGTGGTGCGTGAAAATTCCCATGAAACAATGAAAAAGCTGCGTCGGCGTGCATGAAATAAACAATTTATTATAATCCCATGGTGCAAGAAATCAACAATGAGGGGTTGACTGCCATGAGTTGTACGATCCCTCCCCCAGAGGCCACTGGGAGGGAAATAAGCACGCGTGCCTTTACCAAAGTGACAAGCTCGGGCGGCTTTGAACTTGTGTGATTCAAATGTTAGCAGAAAATAGCGGAAGTTGGCTTGAAACTCAGCTACTTGCGCTGCGGCACAAATTCATCATGCTGGGCTGGTTGCATCCAATAAAAGTGATCCCTTCTTCTTGATACTACTAAATACCCCTTGGAGACGTTGCCTTAGTATTTCTCTCTATTCATTTTGGGCCCCATACTGGGCATGACGAATATTTTTTCCCCGTTTTGAATGGAGCCTGCGACACCCACGGCTGATCTAAGCTGACCATGGATGGCTCATTGACAACAGATTTTTCCCATCAGGAGTCCGGGGCTTCCCGGTCATGGTTGCTGACTGCCGTGACTGCAGGGATTCAACTTCCATTGATGGCTTAATCCCATTTCTGCTGGTTAAACCACGGAATGCAACATGGAATCCATTTAGTAGTTAAATCACCCGTGGGATCCCAAACTATCCCAAACTCATATAAATCTATAGGTTCAATGTTGGTTTCAGGGCTGTAAACCATGGGGAATCTGGGATCCCAGCGCCCAGCATCTGGAACTGTGAAGGTGGTGGCAGAGAGTAGGAGCACTTGAGTGGCCCGAAGGAGGTAATAATAAGCGTCCACCTGCCGCGTTGAAGTCTTCATGAACAAATGGAAAACCATGGAAAACCTTTCGAATCCATGGTTAACCCAAGGATTGGGCTGGTTTGAAGCCGTTTATCGGTAATAGTGAGTGTGATGATGAACCAGCGAATTTGAACCAACGGATTTTGGAGTAAACATGAGGAAACTATGTGAAGACAAACCAATATTCTCGAAAAAGGAAAGGATTTAATGTGTCTTTCCCAACTTGGCTAAAAGAAGCGACAACCCCAATTCCCAAACGCGGACCTTTTTGCAATCTGCAAGAGATGTGTCTTGACCCATCAAGCATGTGTCAGTAGGGGGCCCCGGATATCTCAAGTAGGGATGAAGAGCCACACATCGGCTCGTAGGATCCGATGAAAGAGAAGTGCTATTTATATCTTTACACACCTCTTCACAGTGTTGACTCCAAGCACTACCAAAACTTCAAGGGTGAAAAATCCACAACCCGAAAGGATTGCATGCATGTGTTCAATTGAGAATCCGTCTGGGCAAAGCCAGTTTGACCAATGTTTTTTCCCAAATATAGATCACATCAATACCAATTTGTGGTTGCAAACTTATGTTTGAAAAAACCAACATCCACAACGGGGGCTGTGTCGCAAAATCGGGAAAATGTGGTATACTCCCATTTAATGATATGTCATGAACGTTTTAAGAAGAAGAATATGATACACCACTGGAGTGGGGGATATCTCCTCCACCACCATTTGGACACATGATCGAGGAGCATATGCTGCCCAACACATCATGGATTGAAACTAACACTTGGGCCCAACTCACAAACTCCGTCAGATTTGTGGAATTGGCATTGGTTAAACCATTCGAAAATGCAGGAAACCCACAAACATCATCAACCATCGACTATCTTTCATTAAACATTATTTCCACAGTGATTCTCCATAGCGAACTGTTACATTACGAAAAGGAAACATCTATGGGATAGTCCCAGTTTTGATGGTAAACCCTTGAAACAATGGAGTATCATGTTCGGTGGTTCCCCATGAAATCCCTTTGTATAGATACCATTAATATTAAGTATTGTTGACGGCCAATCTTAGAATCAATACTTAAAATCCCCATTGATGGCAGTTAGCATCTCCATGAACAATCCAATTTTTGCTGGTTAAATCCTGATTCAGAGCCCATTAAATAACGGGTTGAAGCAACCAGCTACGACGGTGACGATTTTTTTTTCAAGGTCTTCTCCGGCGTCCGACCTTCAAGGCGTCGAAGAGCTTCCGCACATCTCCGGCATCGCGCAGGCGCACAGCCAGCAACTTGTCCAGTTCAACCTGGACATTGGCCAACCTCAAGCCGCGCATGGCAAGATATGGCAAGTCACATCTCATGTGTGTTAAAAATGGCGAAAATTAAGTATATTGAAGTATAAAATTGCTGAATGATATATAATCATGATAATATAATGGTATAATTGAATGGGAAATAACTAGGGGTATAAGAGCTACATGATTAACACATATATATATACACATTATATAGTTATTGTTGTTACTAGAGCTTAGGGAACATCATGGAACAGCTGGCCATTAATTACCCCCCCAACTAACATAGACACCAAACTCAAAGAGTTGGAAGATTAGTTTCCACTAAAGATTTTTGAACTGTTCAGCATCTATGTCTATGTCTTGGAGGAGAACTCTGGAATTTATACCTCACTTTTTTGGCCAGATGACAACCGCGGAGCCCTCCCGGTCCAAGCCACATACTAGTGAACTGACACGTTGACAAGAATCCACCTCTCCAAACATCCTGACGTCGCAAGATCGCGAGAAGTTGAGCTGAAAAACTGTGCTTGGAGGGCGTACGCGCAGCTTGCATTGCTACTGTCAATTCTTTAGTGAAATTGCATGTTCATATGATTCATATGCATGGTCCATGTGTTCAACGCTTACAAAATCGATGGATCAAATTGGATATCTGCTTGGTGCGGTCTCTTCTACCATCCTCGGGTGACATCGAAAACATGCCGTCCGCCTTTGTGTAGACCAATTCGCTGCAAAAGTCCCGGTAAGCCTGCCAACATGTGAGTCATTAAGAATACAAATGTTGAGTGGTTATTACAGGGGCACCCATTTATGGTAGATATGGTAGATATATTGAAAATTCATCAAATGGGGGTACCCCCAAATCATATCCAAGTCATTGGACCATGACTTAGCAATGAAAGCCATGATGACTTGAGGATCCCCACATTTTAGGAAACCACCGTATCTATACTTTTTCTGGGGTCATAAACCAACAGAAACCTGGGGAAGCACCTCGTTGGAGGGGATGGGATGGTGATGCGATAGGGTTTTCCCATGGCACCCTGGGGGATTTCCAGTTATCATGTCAGTTCATCTGAATGTAATTTCCAAATATTGTTTTTGAGGGTGCCGATGTTTGGCTTGAGATCTACTTATCAAACAATTGGACGGGAACTTCTGAAGTGCAGACCAGCAACCTTCACTCACCAACACAAACTCAGCATGTCATTGCTTCATTATTGCTTCTCTGCTCAACCTAAACCCTACTGGCTTTGCTAAATCTAGGCAGCTGGATGCAAGGAAGGTCCTTTGTGGCCGCGAGGTCGCAGGTTTGTTCTGTGGTCAAAGAAGAAGTGGCTCAGAGAAGTAGCTAGGTGATCACCCCCTACGACGGGATTTTCATTCAGGGATTCCCCACAAGGTTCGAACCACCGACCCAAACAGTTAACCATTGAACCATTGGTTGGGCGTTGAAACAAATCACTGCAGCCATGATACGCAAATACGCATATGGAACATCAACACATAAGGAAATATGTTTCCTAAACAACATTCGGATCCAACAAATTGCCATGTGATTCATTTTGTTGCCCTCGTGAGATTGCTTCTCCCATTCTAACCAGTTTTAAACCAGATTTAAACTTGGTTGGTGGTTCCAACCCCTCTGAAAAATATGAGTTCGTCAGTTGGGATGATGACATTCCCAAAATATGGAAAGTCATAAGTCATGTTCCAAACCACCAACCAGCCAGTTTTAAACCAGGTACCGGCGCTGATAGCGGACCCGGTGTTTTTAATGTTTTTTATTTTAAGCATTATGTATGGATTTGTTTAAAACTGTGCCGCCGTGACGATTTTGTTATTTTACCCAGAATTAGAAATGTTGTCTTCGTCCCACGTTACGCTAGGAATTTATTCGTTGATCATTGAATTCTATTGGGCTAAATAATTGACAAATGTGGACTTTGGAAAACGAAACCTCCACAGCTTTTGAAGCTCGACTTTTTTCCTTCATGGATTCAGGGTTTGCGTTTGTTGACCTTTGCACACAAGTTGGCGAGGCTTCCTTTCAAGTCCTCCTTGTGGTTCCAACGATAGGCGAAGGACCACACATATTGTTGGATTCTTTGAGAATCCTTCCTGGTAA
>Ga0126342_10008540_pt1 | contig 18373 bp, 20 predicted proteins | sample Cyp1metagenome_FD_92528 | JGI IMG/M metagenome (GOLD analysis project Ga0126342, IMG submission 92528) | Coral microbial communities from Lord Howe Island, Old Settlement Bay, Australia - Cyphastrea 1 metagenome | ecosystem: Host-associated > Invertebrates > Cnidaria > Coral ...
AAAAAGAAAAAGTAAACCTTGATGGGATCTTAGAACGCCTTTCTTTGCTGTTGAATCTTTCTCTTGCATCTCTAGCACCTCCTTGCTAACCTTCAATCTCAAATCGCTTTTCAAAGAAAAACAACTACCAACCGCGAACCTGGACCAGCGCGCAAGATTAATTGACTAATCAGCACCATGAGCCGCGATGCAAAAAAGAAAAAACCTGATCCTGCAGGACCTCTGGTGAAGCTGAAAACTGCCGCATTCACTTTTGAAACCGCTTTGAGCCATCAATGCACGTCTGTCTATCTATCTATCTATCCATCTATCTATCTATCCATCCATCCATCCATCTATCTATCTATCTATCTATCTGAAAAAACAACAACTGTCAAACGAACAAACACTGCAAGGCGCAGGGAAGGGCCTTCCCCTGGCTCTCTCCAGCATTGGACCTATAACAACAGTTTCGGCACAAGCTGCGGGTTGTTCAAACCACCTTGCTAATCGAAGCGCTCAACCTGCACATCCCGGCGGTGAGTGACAACATAGCACACCACCTGTTGCGCATTTGACGACACATCGTGAAGCGTTGGATTCTTCACGTGACGCCTTCGGGCAGCTCAGATGGTGACTACAATCACACGGTTTCAGACCGTGAGGCATGGAAATCCCTTACTCCATGCTTCTTGAACTGGCAAGATGTGCGGCTGCTCCGGAACAATGTGGAATTTTTGGATGCGCAACCCTGGGACCATCCGAAGCACCTCCTTCGCATGCAGGTTGCCTCGTTGCAAGTTGTTTCCATGCACATTTCTGCAAGGTTCCTGACGGGTGTCTGGTTGGACCAAGCTGCTGCTTTTTCTATTTGGTAAGAAGCAAACTCATCGCTCGGCTTGACCTCTGTTCATCGCACTGTCGTGGATGACTTGTGCTCCCATGCTTCTTGGTTCCAGTTGTTCCCAATGAACGCGTCTGAGTGTAAACACAGTAGTTTACGACAGTGTTTCACCCATTTTGTACAACACAATTTTGCTCTTTAGACTTAACTTTGTCATTTCATGTCACGCTCAGCTGGCAACCTTTGCCTGCGCGAAGATGCGGGCAGTGTGGTGGGGCAAATCCTCTGAGAACCCTTGGCGAAAGAATGGATGGACAAAGCAAGAAGTTTAAATAGTAGTCGCTTCGTTTTGGGAAACCATGTTTCCCCAAAACGGTTATTTTTTGACAAGCCATTCAATTCCATTTTGTGTTCAACACCCACTTTTGCGGACTCTTATCAATGACTCCCGTCAGTAGCACAAAACATTCAAAAAAATGAATAAAAGTCTCGTGAACGAAGAGCTGGGGTTCTTCTGGGTCTACTGGCAATACGTCGTCAGTTTTAACTTGGCAGTTTTTGGTTATTGCACTTATTGCTCCGAACCCTAGGTGTGTGCTCGATCAGAACTTTGCTTACCAGGACTTTGGAGAAAACACGTTCTCAGCCCAAACTGACATTTATTCTTTCAATCTAGTTCGCATTCCACCCAAACTTCTTGGGAACGAGAACCACGAGAGGAGGAAAAACAACCATCAACTATAACGAAAAAGAAACAGCAACGACGACAACAAAAATATGTGCACCAACCAGACGAGAAATACACCCCACGCAGCATCCACCACACTGCTTCAAAATAAAAACACAAAGAGAGAATATCCAAGCAACCAAACATGGAGTGAAATACAAAACGTTGAAGGCAACACATTGCAATATGGACCCTGGCTTCTCCAATGGACAACATTCACTTTGAAAAAAAATGTGATTACATACAAAATTTATAAATATGATTGTCGACCAAAAGGTCCATGTACAGATTGTGCATTACAAAGGCCACCACGGTTCCAACATGAAACCCCGCAATTTTTTCTGAGTTTGCAAAATATTTGGTTTTTGGGCGAAAGATTTAACGAACGCATTTAACATATGCACACACTATTTCATATTATGCACGCACACACACACATATATATATAAATCTTATATCATATCATATCGTATCTTATACTTCATATCATATATTTCATTTTATATATTTGATACTAATATATTAGATTTTTTTTTACATTGAATGTTATATATTTGATATTAAATAATGTTTTTCCAGTTTGAATAAAAAACATATATAAAAAATGTTTATATCTATATAAATATATGTGTATATATGTATATATACATACATATATATCTATATAGAGATATTTACATGTATATACATATATTATAGTTTATTATTATTTTTGATATTGTATTTTTTTAATGTTCTTTAGATTTTTAATACATACATTTTTTGATCATGCATTACTGAAAATATAGCAAATCTAGAATATATGTAAATATATTCGCAAAAATTCGGTTTGACATTCAGGTTCGCATCCAGCAACGACATTATAATCATGAATCGGAAAATGTAGTTTGTTTCGAGGATATGTTGATGCGCCAGGGCATCCCGCGAATAGAGCATTTGAACAAACAAGTAAAACAACTATATGGTATAGCTTCCCAGGTTCGTGCAAAACTTGAAACCGGGGTACCGATGATCATTCTTGACTGGTAAGGTTGGATCAACATTATACTTTCGTCCTGGACAAACGACCTGCATATTAGAGCACTTTAGCAAAAATCGCAGAGATAGTTTGGGCCGCATTTAGAGACAACATTGTATCCACGAAGGTAAACTCTAGTTTTTCGCGATGCACCGGTGCATCCATTATGATGCGCTGGCAACGGCGCATCCAAATTGATGTGCCAGTGCCCGTTTCGATCACATCAAAATAGCAAATATAACCTAATTTCCCAGCTTCATACAGCTTTTTTTTCCCCAGAGAGCAACGTTATTCGTATTTTTATTTCGAGCATAACAAGACTTGCCTGTGACGTCTTGGTGCCGCTGCAGGGTGCCATTTTTGAGTGCTGCCTACGAATACTTTTTGTTTTCTGTGGTCTATGCGGATAATATCGGGTAATTGAAATCAGGGTAATTCCGCATTGTCAGTCCTGACTGAAAAGGTTTGATCAACATGAGTTTCTGCGTCGAAAAAACGCCCGGCATATTCCGAAGACTTTTAATTGAAAAATCAATGAAATCTTTAAGGTCGCATCCAGCGAGAAATTTTTGTACGGGACGAACATGGTCACATGCACGGCATGACCACGAGGCATGTGCGATACTAGTAGCATCAAAATCATATTACAATTTGCAACCTTGAACATGTAGCCACAACATCATGGGTGTGCGCAAATTGCTAGGAATGTCCTTGTGCCCCCAACTCTTCATCGACTTTGGAAGTCGCTGGCGATACTTTGCGGCTGCATACTTTGCACGTTTCCTTGTGCTTTGATGCCTGGTGCTGCGGTGTGCCGCCCGGTGCTGCAGGGTGCTGCAAGGTGTCTATGTCACGGTGATCAGAGGAAGGGTGAGTGGTTGCTGTCCCAAGTATTGTTTGTTATCTGTTATCTGAGGTCTTTGCTGGCGTAAATTAAAATAGGACTTGCAATCTGTGGAAATGTTTGCCTGCTTCGAAACACGTAAAAATCATCGTCAAACAGCAGGGTCAAGAGGTGAGTTAAAATCGGATGATCATGTTCTTTTGAGTTGGATCGTGTCACACAAATAGGATTTTGTTGCGGGTATTTGCATTACCATGCATTACCCAAAATTTTGACAAACAGAAGTTCTCTACACACCGTCAAAACAGCCCAAATCTACGCTTTGATTTGGGCATAATTTCTGTGGTAAAATGCTGCACGTGTTGTCGGTTTTCGGCTCAAGCAAAGTCACGAAAAAAAAGGTGTTGAACCATATTGAAACCAATCATTTGCCGTGTTACGTCAGCTTTATATAAAAATTTGAGTGTACTCACGAAAAATGATGGCCATCCTGTAATCCAACAGTTGCAGACCTTTGATGTGAACGGCGCGGAGTTCAAGCAGAGATGGTGGTGCCAGGAACAAAACGCTATTTGTCACGATCTTTGTATGCATTAGTTAAGTTATTTTTGTGATGTTGTAAAAGTGCATTTGATTTGCACAATCATGTGCTGTCCTGCAGTTCAGCCAGGTGGCAGACACTTGAACGGTATGCCACTGCCAGCTTCCATTGTAATCAAACAAAAACTCAGGCATTGCCGTGCAGCCTCGTGTTTATAGCCATTTTCTATCTGCTCCTGCTGGCACTGAATCAATTGGGCCTCTTGACTGGTGTTTTGCATGGCTGCGGAAGAAGGCAATAAGGCAATATGACCGTAGCTATGGTGCGTGTTCATTGGTTTCATTGGGTTTGCAAGGTCTGCAATTTTGGCATTTTGATTGATAGTTCTGCGATGAGGTATGGCATCAATGAATCCGCTCAACATATCGAGCCTTGGCGGAAATTTTTGTGTAATGAAAATGTGCCCTTCAGCAGTAGACAGCATTATTGGTTCATAGGGCCAAATGGGTACTTGTTGTTCATCAGTATGAGGAGAATCCCGTGGCTGTGAGGCAGTAGGTTGAAGTATGGTTCCAATTTTTGTGCAACATGATGGAACAAGCACTAGTTTTTTACTTAATGTTGCCCGCGACTATTTATTTTGGCAGGGCGAATGTGATTAGTGTTTGGTGCCAACTTTGAATACCCATGACCGCCAACTTGGCCAATCTGGGCTGAAGCGACTATGTCGGAGGATACGCATTTGAACATAAAAAACATGTTCATTACAAGTGAACTTAAAGATATTCAAAATGAGCGACATATCAAAAATATTCAAAAATAATGCATACATACTGTAGACTCGCTGTAGACATGGATTCCCACACATAAAAAAAACATGTTTATACACGCATACCTATGTAAATATAAATCTGTATGTATATATATATATACACACGCATGTGTCTTTCTTATATGTATATATGAATGCCCGCATAGCCTCTCAGCCATTCTATCTGCCAAATAAAACCTCCAAAATCCTTGCGTGTGACCAGGTAGGACCTTGAGGTCAGTCTTCATGTTAAAGCCAAGGGCATGCCACACATAGGGACCTTGTTGGGCACACGGCTGGAGAAGATGGGATATTTGAGGATGGTTGGACTTGTTTTGCGGAAACCTGGTGCCCAAAACTGATCCACCTGGTCACCTACCATTCCTTTTAGCCTGCTGGCATCTGCTGGCATCTGCCAGCTGTCCGCAGGATTACTTTGACAGAATTGGGCTCTTTAGCAAAAGCTTCACCCAGAGTATCTGGTTGTCTTTTGGAGCAATGCGCTGGTTGCTGCTGGTGGCGATTGGTCTTGGTGCAGGGCTGGTATCTTGGCTGCGCTTTTTTCAAGCTTAGCCGCTTAGCCTTCAAGGCGATCCAATGATGAATCGAATTTCATTGGCTAAGAGGAGTTAATGGGTTTCAGTATGTTTCAATTGGTTATAATACCAATAATAGTGGTCATATATGGTTATAATACCAATATAAGTGCGTGTTTTGTTTTGCTTTTACTTTTTTTTTGTTTGCCTCACCCCATGTGGAAGTCTTCTAAACCCATGGGCTGTGCAGCGCTGAGCGCTGTACATGAGCAGGGTATTTGTTTCCAAGGTGGCTGTGGCTGTGGAGCTGTCCCTCCACTATTTGTTGGAGGCATCGTTGCGCACCCAGCGCTTCAGTCGGTACGCTGTTGAGGTGGAGGTTGAGCCAGGTTGAGCCGCCACCCGAAGTTCCAACCGCTGCTGAAAGGAGAAGATCAAACTGATTGACTTCGTGGGCAGAAGCACCGACTCCATTGGGGCACAATATCTAGCTGACATCGGCTTTTGCCTTTGCTTCTTGCTTAAATTATTTCTGTGACATTGACAGGTTTTTCACGCGTCAGCTGGAGAAGAAAATATGACCTGCACATTCGATACATTTTCATACGAGATTTTCGACATTTCGATACTCTCGTTCCGCAATCGTGACATTGAGGCTCTGCTGCCATAGCGGGGATCCTCGTGTGCTTCGTAGAGGTCCTTGCAGCAGGGAGTGGAATTCCCGAGATCAAATGTTTCTTGCTGCTTGGCAGCGAGGGCCAGCCACGCCGTGCAGACGGAAATTCAACCAGATGGAATTTCCACGAGTTCGAACGTCCTCCAAACGTCCTCCAAACGCCATCCAAACGCCATCCAAACGCCATCCATTTTTACAAGATACATGAAACATCATGAAACATGAACAATATTCGTATAGAAGACTCTATTGACATTGCTTGAACGACTGCGCTAAAATCGCATCCGCAACTCTGCAATTTGGTGGACTCCGCAGGAGAGACTCCGGAGCAACATTTTTGTGATGTGTGAGTGACTGATGTGACTGTGATCGAAAATGAGAGGCGTTCACAGAAATTTTTACATCGATTTGCTTTGAAACATATTTTTAGACAATTCAAAATATGGTCTTGTAGGCCTCTACACACTCTTCAGAACACTGAACAACATTTGTTGCAGTCCATGCTCGGAAAATAATCTTGGACAAAGGGCTTCTACAACACTCGAATGATTTGAATGCTTTAGTAGGAATACATGCACAACAATTTTCCTGTGGAAAAACGCCAGCTCTTGTAGAGCACTCTTTCGGAACACTCTTCTGTCTTCTGGGTCACTGCAGTACAGCAATCCTGCAGAACATGCTGTGCACGACACCATCTATGCCTGTGTCATGATCCACACCCTTTTTGAACAGAGACAACACTTCGAAGGAACAGTCTTGTAGGTCACGCTTGCAGAACACCCTGCGTAAATAGGGACTAAGAAGCACGAGATTTCTCCATGACGCGTTGATGGTGTGGACGGTTGTGTTAGACTTGCCCACGGTTGGCGGTTGCGGACATAAACCAGCACACAGCGAACGCAATTGTAACCCAAGAACTCCACTTCGAAACAGGTCCTTAGCGGGCAGCCGGTGCTTCAGGAATGGAATCCATTTGCCAAAGCTGGTGTCACCAAAGACTCTTTTTGCCAAAGCTGTAGGCATTGTGTTTTCCGCCGGGGCCTCAGGTATCATTTGGACAGCACTTCCCCCCCAAATTCTCATTTCCAAATACAGTTAAGCTGTTCGATTCGCCACCAGTATTGAAACCAATTTGGTCTCATATATATTGTATAGATCTGTATAGCTAATATTTATTTTTTTTCCTGGAATTACACTTTGCCGGAAACAAGCATGAGATGACAGGGATGAATTGCGGTTCACCTTGCTCATGAATCAGTCCAAGGTGGTTGCAGGCTTGCCGTGTGGCAAGGAAGGGCCAATGATTCACAGTGGCGCTATTGTTGGTGCAATGGCAACGCCACCTGTCGGCTCATTGATGATTCGCTTTACATGTCCCATTTTCTGACGTTTGTAGCGCCTCGCCTGGGACTGAAGTGCGGGTTCCCAGGGAGCTTCTGCCTCAGGTTCTTCAACCTGGAACGCCGCTTGCGCCCGCTGAACTTGGATGCTCCTTGGGCTCGTGGTAATACCAACCTGCTCAGAGATGCCATAAGAATTGGGTAGATTGCTGGGGCCAGTTGCAGATTCAATGGATTGGTTTAAGGGAAAATTTACAGGAAACCATGGTTGGGTTTTCCTGTAAATTTCCCCCTAAACCAATCCATTGACAGATCTAGTGAAACTCAGAATATCACTGCTGGTGAACCCTTGGTGAACCCGGAAACCTAGTTGCAACGAGAAACCTGCAACTGTTGTTACGGCAGACAGTCTCTTCCCCAAACGTGAGGGGATGAAAAGCAGTGCCACACGCGCAATCGCAACCTTTCTTTAAGCACAGAGAGTCGTTAGATAACCATTAATAACCATTAATAACCATGAATAACCCATTAATAACCCATTAATAACCCATTAATAACCCATTAATAACCCATTAATAGCCCATTAATAACCCATTAATAACCCATTAATAACCCATTAATAACCCATTAATAACCCATTAATAACCATTGATGGAAATTTACAAGCAGTCTGTGGCAACTTGCCAATTACGCGAGTTTCTGCCGGGTCTCCGTGATATTTTTTTGGGGTCTTTGTTTCAGGTGGAGGCGCGCGACTTTGTGGCGGCTGGAGCAGCGGCTGGTGTCAGCGCGGCCTTTGGAGCACCCATTGGAGCAGTTCTGTTTGCTGTGGAGGAGGGTGCCTCCCACATGACACCCAGGAGCGCCGGTAGCTGCCGCTGCCAAAGCCGATTTCCAAGATGGGTACCCGGCCTGGTCAACATACAAAAAACTATTGAAAATGGCCATAGAAATAGTTGATTTACCCATTAAAAATTGTGATTTTCCATAGTTTTTTGTATGTTTACCAGAGGGTAGACATAGAAATTCTCAATGAATCAACGTTTACGACGTGGTAAATTGCTAAATCCATCTTAATCCGACGAGGATCCTGACGCAACTCTTTGTCTCCAGTTCAGTGGCAACTTTGGTCACAAGGCTGACCCTCGGACCAATCATCAGCAACCATCCTTGGACTTTGTTGCTGAGCTGCACTGAGCTGCAGAGGAAGTTTAATGTTTCTCATGTGGTTTTGCAAATGTTGAAAAATGTTGAACTGTGGATTTTCATGGATTAAAAAGGCATGTGGCCATGATCCTTTGCAAATTCTGTTCTTGTCGCTGCTCTCCGATCTCCCAAAGCGATTAAAGTGATGACGTCTGTGACATTGCCTGATCTCCCAAAGTTTGATCGCCAGTTTGACGTGTGAGTCGCACCTTCGCCAGGTTGGGCACTGGGGTGCCAGTCAGCTTTGGCAGATTCACTGAGGTTTCGTTTCATGGCGAAGCGTTTAGTGAAGCGTTTAGTGAAGCGTTAGTGAAGCTTCTGGTTGTTTTGAGTTTGTTGAGTTTGTTGAGTTTGTGGCATTGGGATCTACAGATGGAAGAACAATACGGATAGATGGACTGTCAGACAGGCAGACTTTTGCCATTTATGAATTTGACCAAAGAATTCCCTTTTTGCCAAGCCAGTTTGTCACTTCAAGAATTCTGCTCTTGGTCCGTGGTTTTTTTGGCCGCACAACAAACAAGGTATAACATTGTGGAGATGTTTATATTTGCCCTCATTGGCATCCTTTGTGGTTTGCTCGGCGCTCTCTTCAACCACATGAATGGACTGCTCAGTAGGTGGGCTATGGTGGGCTGCGATCACACCAGAAAATCACTTGAGATGTCAAACAATACCTATAAACCAACCATAGACATCCATAGACCGTATAGATTTCGAGACATGGCCTGAGTCAACTCTGAGTCAACCAAAAAAAATCTGCAACTCTGAGTCGCAGGTGGCGTAAACGTCGCATCGGCCCAACTGGCTGCAAGCGCTTTCTGGAGGTGAGCTGACGGGCCTGACGGGCCTGACGGGCCGGCTGTGCTGGGTCGTCGGATCGCCAAGTAGCTTCATGTCGACCTAGGAATCAGGTCCTGACAAATTCTTGGCTTCACTGCGCCTCACCTACTTGCATGTATATCCAAGATTGTTTCACTGTTAGATGTATTCATTATAGCCGGTTATAGCATTGATGTTGTATTCAAATCCATTTTACTCCCATTTAACTTATGAAAATCATTGAATATCTATAGCTGTGGGGGTCCTTGGGGCCTGCAAGCCTACCTCCAGCTCATTGCCAGGTCCTTTGCGTGACATTCATCATTGCCTCCTTAAAGTTCTGGGTGCCTGCGGTGTTCCTGGCCATCAAAGGTCAAGGCAGGAGTTCGCAGGAGTTGCGTTGCTTCTGTTTTCGATAGAAAAAAACATGGGGCCCGGGCGGCATCCAACAGGCTGGCAACCGATGATCTTCGACGAGCTGTCTGAAACGCAGCAGCTGTGGCTTGAGGGAGGGCAAAAATCCATCAGTGCCTTGGTCCAGTTGTGACCTTCATGACCCTTGCGGCTAAGATGATATGAAGTGAACTGAAGTGACCTGAAGTGACCTGAAGTCTCGATACTGGTACTGCCTGGTACTGCCTGGTACTGTTTGCCGTTTTCTATTCTGTTACTCGACGACCAAATCTGACCAGGCAAACTTTGGCACCAGTGAGTTGCACGGAGTCACCCGGATTTTTTTTTGCCCGAAAACTGTCATCCGAAACCGTCGTTTTTGCGCAGGGGATCTATTTCACAACGATGTAGACAAAGCATTTGACGAATATGGCCTCCTGATCCTCTTTGCCCTGTTCAATCTAATGACCACATGCTGGACGTCCCTCGGCCAGGTGTCAGTCGTTCCAGCCCAGAATGGGGGGTCCAATGATTCAGTGATTGATGCTCTGTTCTGTTCTGTTTTGATCATTTCCTTGTTGACATTTCCTCAAGGGCCAGAGGTTAACACGCCTTGCTAATGCTTGTGTGATCATGTCACTCTCATGCTAGGATTTTGTTTGGGGCCACAAGGATGAATCTGCCGCAACGTCAGGTCCACAGTTGCCACAGCCGAGGTTTGGGCTGGGAGTTCCTGCAGGGCTATTTGTGCCTTCATTGCTGAGTGGAGCTGTCATTGGCCGCTTTGTGGGAGAAGTACTTCATCTCCTCCACTCCCAGGTGCAGCCTGAGCAGTTGCTGACCGATTTGGCTTCGCAAAGATATACTGAAGGACAACAATGTCAACAAGAATCCTTAGCACAATGCCTGCAACAGCTTTCATTTTTTTTTGTATCATTTGTTTTGTATTCCTTTTTCTCTTCCTGGAGTTCGTGGCAATGAAGTGCTTCTGAAACAGACCACCACCTCGACAACCACCGTCGCCATGGCCACCGGTACTGCGACACTTGCAAGGGCCTTAGTCAGGCAACAGTCAGGCCTTGGTCGGCAGCTGCAGCCAGTGATGGGGCCCCAGTGTGAAGAAACCTGCGGCCAGCAGGGCCGGCATTACGCTTGGAATGTGACAAGACGCTCATATGAGTAGGTCCAGGTACATGAGGAAGGGTTCACTCAGTGGTTGCACAGAAATTGCGGGGGTTGTTTATGCTATGTTAAGGCTCGGCTAGGCGAATTATGGTGAATTCTGGTGAATTCATGTCGGACAAGGGGCCCAAACGGCTCCAAAAGCGACTTAGGCCGTGGGTGGACCTGCTCATCCTGGAATCTATGCCTTGGTAGGAGCATGTGCTATGCTGGCCGGAGTTGGGAGGAGTGACAAAGAGAAGCCTCCATTGTGTTGAATTCTGTTCAATTCTGTTCACTTGATCTTCATCTCCATTGATGATACCCTCTGGTAATTTAACATAGCTATGGAAAATCACCGTTTTTAATGGGAAAATCCACTATAAATGGCCATTTTCAATAGCTACGTTAAATTACCAGAGGGTATATGATGATATCATTGATTTGCAAGATGCGTTTTTGACGTGTCATGAGGCTTCAAGAGGAACTTGCATTCAAATTTGCTCATGGCACATATGGCACGGCGCCAGGATAACAATTTCTTTGGCGATGATTTTGACAGAAGCAACTGGCACAGGCATTTTTGGACTTCCCATCTTCATGGTCGTGGTGATTGCAACCTGGGTAGGCGCTGCGTGATGTGTGAAGTGTGTGAACGTGTGAACGTGTGACCTAGGTGTTGGCTGCAAGTTTGCAGCCACCACCTTCGGATGATTGTGTGGAGGAGTAGCATTATCTCAGGGAGCGAGTCTGTTATCTGTTTAGATCTATGAAGCGAATCTGTCGAGTTTTTAGGCTTTTTGATCATTTGATGGTTGTAGAGAGCCTGAGCGCCTCACTGAAAAGTCTGAAAACATGACCAAACATGTGAGACGGCGCACATTGCTGGCCACTGGCTTGAATGATGGCATTGGTCGAACGATTTCACTCCCACTGACGAGGCGACGTGTTTACTCGTGGGATCTACGATCTTCACATCATCGAGCTCAAACAGATCCCGCTCCTGGAGCAGTCTCCTGCGGACGTCATGGTTCGCTACGCAGTGAAGGACATCATGGCCAGTGAGGTGCAGCGATGTGCACCACCAAATAGTACCAAGAATGCTGAAAGAATCGCAGGAATGCTACCTTTCTTTAATTTCGTTGGCATTTTGCATATTTTGTTATGGCCCTTATGGCATGTTTTCTCATGTGTTGCTTGATGCTTACATTGCTTATCGCCTGTGTAGAAATTATCCCAAACAACAACTTTGTGCCGGCACCATTTAAATCAAAGGAGTCAGGATCTGATGACGGTAAGTCGGTAAGTTTTTATTTTCTTCAGCATGTGAGACTATGTGGGTAGCCATCTTCACCATCTTCACCATGTGGCTTGAGGTGGTGTGCCTGCAAGCAGTTGAGAAGGTCCAACGGATTGTGGATATTTTGGGCTCATGCCACCACAATGGCTTTCCTGTGCTGGAGAATGGCACCAAGAAGATGGAGGCATGGCCATAGAAATAGTGACGTTTTCCCATTCAAAATGGGTGGATCTTTCCATAGTTATGTTAGTTTACCAGAGGGTAGAGTTTGCCAATGCAGAAAGCATTTCTTTCTGCTCTCATCGAATCTCATGGTTGTTGTGTCCAGGGGTTGATCGAGCGTGGCTTCTTGCATTTGCTGTTGGCCAGAGGTGGGGGCCAAGTTGAGGGTATTGTGGCAGGTGCTGCTCGAGTGAGCCAAGTTTTTCTACAAAGATGTCTCTTCTAGAGACATAAACTGGTAAACTCGCATCGCGGTGTGCTGCATAGCCTTTTATGTTTTTTTCATTGTGAAACAAGCAGATTTCATCAGATGTTTCTATAGGTCCGAGTTGGGGTTTCTTGATTCATGAGTTGATTCATGAGGCCACTACTACGGGATGTTCCAGGATGATCCCGATGCTCCCCTTGGTTCTTTGGTGCCTTTCGAGGCGAGGGATCTTTGGTTTCTATGATAAATAGATATACCCTCTGGCTATTTAACATAGCCATGGAAAATTGCCCATTTATAGATGGTTTACCCATTAAAAATGGTGATTTTCTATGGCTATGTTAAATAACCAGATGGTAAATTAGTTAAATAATTTCAATATATTTCAATAATGTTAGATAGTTTTCTCCTAGCCGACGTTTCGGCATGCGTGGGCTTTAATAACGGCGTTTTGTTTTTTTTTGCTTCAGGTATCTAGATGTTTCTAGGGGAAGAGGACAGCATGAAATTCAGCCCCCCGAGGCCATTGCCTGGCCGAACATCCACTCCTATCCAGACCTGAAGACGCTTCGGAAGAAGTTGAGTGCTCCAGACAGGCAAAAATATATGGACTTGCGCCCGCAGCTAGGCACCGAATGCACCGATGGATTCCCAGAGTCAGAGTCCAGAGTCTGAGTCTGGTCACGGGTTACAACTTTTTCAATAGCACAGGACGTCGCAATTTTTTTCCAGTGCGGTGCAAGCTGGCTGAGGTATGCGAGCTGCAATGGCTACAGCATTTTGCCACAGGCTTCAATGGCAAGCGCTTTCATGCTGTTTCGGCAAATGGGCCTACGACATTTGCCTGTGGTGGACTCTGATGGTGACCTCTGTGTCCCGGCTTACGGTGAAATGACACCGAGTTTGATACCCTCTGGTTATGACTAACATAGCCATGGTATAGATGGCCCATAGAAATAGATGGTTTAGCTATTAATAGCATGGTGATTTTCCATGGCTATGTTTAAATAACCAGAGGGTACTTGAACCCATTTGGTATGTTGTCAGCACCAAATGCAGATGATCAGAGTGCCGAGGTGGAATCATAACACGAAAGGACTGCAGGGAAGTGGAAGCCACAGATCAAGTTGATTGTTAGGCAGGGCGAGGCAAAGACCTACGGAAGATCCGAAGTCATGTTATGAAGTTATGAAGTGGTGAAGGATTCTGAATGAATGAATTCAGTGATGGCATGAAATGATGAAGGAAATGTGAGAAACAAAGTGGCAAAGCAACGTGATTACACCAAAGAAGTCGTTTTTAACAATGGAAACTATGAAGGACAGAAGTGATGAAACCAACTCTTAGTGATGAAACCAACATTTTGTGATTTTTGGGAAGGGAGTGATGAGTCATGATATGGACCATATGGAATGATATCGGAAGCGATGAAATCATCAAAGCCATGAAAGGAGAGAAGGCCGTTTTTTTGACATAAACTGACTGATGAAAGGAGCCTAAGATGAAATGAAGCATTTTTTATATAGCAGTGAAAAAAGAAAGTGATGAAACGCAGGGATGAGATGAAGTATAAAGTGAGATGGAGTGATGAAACATCATCATGACATGAATTGAGATGAAATGATCAGAAGTGATATGACAAAGTGATATAACTCATAACATGTCATGAACATTCCCCAGTGTATTCTTGGCTTTACGGCGTTTTACAGTGGTTCAGGCCTGGTGGTCTCCGGGTCCTGCGAATTTGGTGGCATTGAGCACGTTGCTAAAAAGTTGGCAGGTGTGGGTCGATATAAGAGGTTGTTTCGGCAGTCTTTTTTCGTGGCGGGCCTAGTGTTTAGTGAACTTGGCGATTTTTTTTAAGATTTCGAAATTCTCGTTTTGTGAAACTGTCCTCATTCTTGATTTGGCAACATTTGGTGCATGGTGATCATTTGGCCCGGCAGGCGCGGTACTTTAGAGACATCGGCCGAAAAATGATTGAAACATAGGTAAAAATGGTAAAACATCATTGTTTTTTACCTTCTTAACTTTCATTTTTCGCGGTGCACGCCGTACCGGGTGAGGTTCTAACATGTGCTTGCGCAACCCTGTGGTCACTTTGTGCATGTCAAATCGCTCTCGTTGTGGCGCGGTGCTTATTCTGATATCGCTGGCACAACCCTCTCGTCACTTTGTGTGTGCCTTAGGGTCTCTTCGTGACGCGGTGCTCATTTTGGCTGCATCTCAAAGATCCGGGCGTGACTTATGAGTTCTCAGGAAGGTCCTTCTATGCCAGAGTTTAATATGTTTATATAATGGACTGCTCGTAAGGTCCCATTTTCTGAAGATCTTGACCAAGGTCTTGTCGACTCTGATAATCTGGTGAATATCGTGGTGAAATCCTGTACAGGAAGGAAGTCCTTGTATGATCCAAAAAAACGTCCTGAGAAGATCTAGCGGAGATCCTGGCGACATCCTAGCCGGTCCTATCTCTAAGAGGTCCTTGCATGAAGATTCTTGAAGATGACCTGCACTGGAGGTGCTTGTCCGAAAACTCTTTTTTGAGATGCTCTTATGAGACGTTTCTTGTATGAAGATCTTGTAATATCCTCATTACCATCTGGTTATTTAACATAGCCATGGAAAATCCCAACCATAAATGGAGGTTTTAATGAACAAAATCTTCTATAAATGGGTCATTTTCCATAGCTATGTTAAATAACAAGAGGCTAGTAGCTCTATGTAGCTCAAGGTCCTGGTCACCTGGTCGCAGGACTTGATCCTTATGGAGGAAGATGAGCACGGTGAGATGGTTCAGAGGTGCCGCCACGTAGGGAAAAACGTAGGGAAAAACCCCTCGGTCACTGCAACTCAGAGGCGAGTTGTTAGCTGTTAGCACTATTTAGCACTGGTCAACTCTTTCCGTGAAACTCCATCAGGGGTTGGTAACTGTCCCATTTTGGGATATATTGGACATCACCCAAAATAGTAGCCATCTAGTAGACCATATACCATTCATGGTTGGGTGATGTGAAAAATGGGGACATTTAATGACCCATGTCCATAGTCACTTAGTCTTCACACGTCTTGAGATTCGATGATTTTTTCGCCAGGTCACAGCCGAAGCTTTCCCCGGACACCGGCTGGTCATTACGGAAGTCCGAGATGTACTACGATGGATCGGCCTCGGCCCCGTGTCTCAAGTGCTGATCAAAAACCTGCCGGGCTTTGCTGTTACCCAAAGGTGCTGTTGATTAAGTGTGAACGTTCCCAACATGTCGATGACACTGTGAACTAGATATTGAGAAATTCTACCTCTGTGGTTCGAGTTAAGCAAAAAAAACTAAGGAGTTGGTGCTAGACAGTGCTGCTGCGAGCGCGCTGGATAGTGAGGATACCGAGTTGTCTGAGGAGATGGTGTGGGATTGGAAGACTGTCTCTTCACAACATCATTCGCAGTTTCAGCTATGGAAGCTATGGAACCTGCAGATATTCCATACATTTCCATACATTTCCATACTATTCTATGCTTCTCATGGAAAGATATGGAAAGGGCTTCGAACATTTCGAAGATTTGGTCGCCCTTTGGTAGCCTTTCAGTCGTGCATGGCAGGAGCTGAGCATGCCGGCAGTCGTGGTGGAGCCAAACGATGGTGCCCCGCAAAGCTCAGATTCAGACGCCACTGACAAAGACTTCGAAGTGCAAAGTCGGGCTCTGAGACTGATGAGACCTTAAAGTTGGATGAAGTTGCAATGGCAAGTGCTTGAGACAGCATTTTACGAGATGGGAAGGCCGTATTACTTGGATGTAAATATGAATGTATGGTGGTTGGGTTCAAAGCCATGAATAGTGGCATTCTCGGCATGCATTCTTGCCGGTTCAGCATTGCAAGAGCGATCAGTTGTCCTGGATGATCTGGATGTGTTGCAAGATGCGAAGGTCACGGCGGCATGGGTGGGATGGGAGCTTGATTCCGAGTGCTTTTGCAGCCTTGTGTAGTAGCGCGGCGAATGCCAGGATCCAACACTGGAAGCCAAGTTGAAAAGATACCGGGTATCACATGGTATCACGCATAGCTTATAGCTTATTCTGCTACCGTTGTGTGATACAGGCTTGGCTGATGCATAGAGGGGCCAAGATTCCCAGAGTTCAGAAAAAGCAGCTGCGGCTTTCAGTTGTGATGTGGCGAGCACGACTCTGCGCTCATGATTTTCCTTTCAGAAGCGTTTCCGGTGACCTTTGTTTCCCCGGGAAAAGGTGCTGTCATGTCATTTTCTGTCCTTGGCCACCAAGCGAACATCGGCGGTGATTCAAGGCTGCACGAAAATTCGCAGGTGCTGCGGCCTTTGTATCCAGACATTGACCTCTTTGTTCTATGCCCAATGCCACTTTCAAAGAATCTTGGCTAACGTCATCTATCGTCATCTCCATCTACCCCTGATGAGATTTGTCAGATAGCACTTGGGCTTTGCAACGTCCACGACTTTGTTTTGCAGCATAGTAGGAGACGACCCAAGGTCTGGACTCTACGGAAACCAGCGTTTGCAACTAGCAGTAACTAGCCATCCTTGATAGGCTCCCACAGCTCTGCAAGTTGCTGACAAGATGTCACTGAATGTGGGGTCAACAGATCGGTGGGCTGGCAGTCCATTAGGCAGAAATTCCCATGAATCCTGGGATGTATCTATGGACATATGATATGTAAATCAATATATATATATATTATATAGTAATATCATATGATATGCCAGAGTTTCAACAGATTCAACAGTCAAAAAGCACACATGCCATGCACAGTGAAGGTGTGCCGAAGCTCACACACCTCAAAGGTGATGCCAAGCTAGCTCGTTATTGTAAACATGTTGAAACCAATCTTGAACCCCAGCATTGCGACTGTAGAGTGTTTTCCGGATCCCAGCTCTTTGCTTTTAAGTGCTGCCGATGCTTGAGCTGCAAGGGGTCTGAAAGACGGACTCCTGCTCAAACTTTTGGAACAGCTGGGGGGAAGGTGTGCCTTTACTTTTTTGCGCATCAAACTACTTCTTGATGATCTAAATGACTAAAGATTTCTGTACAGTTACGTTTTTTGAGGCTGTAGAGGTACAGTTGAGGGCCCTGTGCCGTCATGGAAAGGTCATGGGATGTGTTCTCCATGAGGTCACCAGTGGCCTGAACTTCGGCGATCAACGTCAACAATATTCAACCATATAGCATGTTTATTAGCATGTTTAGCATGTTTAGCATGTTTAGCATGTTGCAGAAGCAGTTTAATGTAAGATATTCGTATAGATATGTAAGGCCATCAGAATGTCGTCCATGTTGTGTGGAATGGTTGGGCATAGTGATGTATGGATCAGAAGTTCTCGGTTGCATGAAATCCAATACGCCTTGCCTCCAGCTGATAGAGTTCGGTCTTGCTCGCCGAGCAATCACCTACAGACAAAGAGGGGTGGGCCAGTGACGAGAAGTCTGATTTGAAGGTGGCTGCAATTTTTCCTAATGCTTGCTGTTGGTTGTTGGGGACATCGCTGGCATGCTGCCCCGTGTTGCTTAGGGCCATTTGTACAAAATGGCGGCTTTGAGCAAGCTCTTTGAAACCCGGAGCCCAGCAAAAACAAGGTGCTTGGAGCATTGGAGCCGGAGGGCTAATTATTTTAGGATTTTTTTTTGATCAGGTTTAGGAATTATTTTTGGATTCCTGCTTCTCTGCTTTTCCTGCTTCTCTGCTTTCCTGCTTTTCCTGCTTTTCCTGCTTCTCTGCT
>Ga0126342_10008541_pt1 | contig 18369 bp, 16 predicted proteins | sample Cyp1metagenome_FD_92528 | JGI IMG/M metagenome (GOLD analysis project Ga0126342, IMG submission 92528) | Coral microbial communities from Lord Howe Island, Old Settlement Bay, Australia - Cyphastrea 1 metagenome | ecosystem: Host-associated > Invertebrates > Cnidaria > Coral ...
GAGGAGTTGTCTCCCGGCTCGGGGTGCAGGGCCGGCTCAAAAACCGGGTGGGGGGGCGGGGCCGGGGTGAAATGGCCCGGGGGGGCGGCTCAGGCCCGAGAAGCGGGCCGACCTAGAAACTCAAAAAACGCAACTTTACCAGCACGCGAGTCATTTTTTTTGCACTTTTTTTGCATTTTTTGTGCATTTTTTTTGTATTTTTTTTTGCATTTCCCAGACTAGGAGTCATTTTTTTTGCATTTTTTTGCATCTCCCAGACTGGGAGTCATTTTTTTGGTATTTTTTTTGCATTTCCCAAACCGGGGTCATTTTTTGCATTTTTTTGCATTTCCTAGACCGGGTTTGCCACCTTCACCGCTTGCCTGATCCTTATGAGAAAACGACAAGAAAATGAACAATGCTAGAAAGTAGAAAACGACAAAAAAATTACAAGAAAATGACACAAAAATGACTTAACAAATGACAAAAAAATGACTAAAAAAATGACAAAAAAATGACACCACAAAACAGGAATGACAAAAAAATGTAAAACCAAATGACAAAAAAATGAAAAAATGACAAAAATAAATAACCAACAACCCTCAGAGTTTGCTGGTAAGATTTTCATAAATTTAGAACATTTTAGAACCATTTAGATACAATGAGCACAGCTTGGGTCGGAACACTTTGAAATACGGAGTCGAGCAAGGAAATGCATGGAAAGCCATCAAAATGCTACTGCATTCTTGCGGATGTGGGCGGATGGTTTCGGATGTCTCAGGACAAGAACAAGCTGAAGAAGCTTGCCAAGTCCAAGGGCCTTGTGATCACTGCCAGCTCGACATGGGAATGGTGACTTGCTTTTGCCATCTCTTGTCCCCAGATTTGTTTTTCTTTTGCGTGGCCTCTTATCTAGCCTTGCAAAGATGCGTTTCCAGATTGGCTTCCTCGATTGGGAAGTCATCGCTCTTGAACTGCAACCTCTAAAATTGCCAAGCGTTGCTGCATGTCGGGTTATGTTGGCATCGTTTGGATTCTTTTGGCGGATCAAGCAAAGGCTGTGCCTGTGTGCCAAGGGGCAGCTGTGTTTTTTCCATGTTTTTCATTGCCTCCATCTTGCTCCATCTAGCTAGGTTCAATGGAGAGCTGAAAGACGAGAGCATTTTCAAAGAGATTCCCTCGGATCATCGGAAGTCCATGTTTGAAAGCCTTGTGGTCAAGGCCAAAGAAGCAGAAGAGGACGCTGAAAAGGCATTGATGCCTTTGCTCTTGTGTGGTTTCACCCCATCTCCTTTCTGTTCGCATATGTTCGCACTGTGACGCGATGATTCTGTATTTGGCAGTATTTTTGAAAGTCTGCTGTTTATCAGCAGCGTGGTTTTTTGAGGTGGTGTTGAAGTGCTGGATGATTTGAATGAGCTACTTTGATCTACTTTGTCTCTTGTTGTCTTGGTGACATTTGGAAAGCTGCCTTTGCTCCAGGTGGCAAAGAAGAATCGCAAGAAGTTTGTCGAACTTTTGCAGAAGTCTCGGGAGGTGACGGCAAAGACCAGCTACGAGAAAGCCGGGAAGCTGTTGGGTTCCAGTCCAGCTTGGGAGGCTATGGACGATGCAACCCGAAGGCAATGCTATGACATTTTTGTGGATCAGCTCAAGATTCAAGCTGGCACAAAGGAAGATGCGGTTGAAGAAGATGAGGACGCCAAGAAGAAGAAAAAGGAAGGGAAAACAACAAAGAAGCGAAAGCAGGATGAGGAAGAAGAAGAGCCTCCAAAAAAGACGAAGAAAAAAAAGGAAGAACCCAGCAAGGATGAGGAAGAGACGACTAAAAAGAAGCCCAAGAAGAAGTGAGCGGGGCTGACCCGGTGTAGCTGCAAATTTGTTTGCAATCAAGCTCTCTGTCTAAATCAAAGCATACAATCATAGCATCAGCACAAGCTCCTATTTCCAGTCCATTCATCAACATTGGTTTGTATGCAGAAACCTGACCTTGGCGCTATATGCACTTGTGGCGCTATATGCACCCCATACCAGTAGGTATTTTGCCACATTATTTACATATTTTGATATTGTTACTTTGGGTGTCAGATAATACTTGCATCTATTTGCGTGGTGGCAAACGGCAGCTGCATCTTGTTCGTGACGTGTTTCACGAAGCATTGGGGACGAGCAAGGCATCTCAACCGCCAAACGCCCCGGAGGGAAAAAGGTTGCGCACACATTGTTGCTGTGTTTGTTTTGATTTTCCCTGCTATTCTTGTTCACTCAGATTTGTGTCTTCGTTAAAGGAAGGAAACGATAAGCAGAGTGCAAAGAGACCTGTGGCCTCAAGGCCTTCCACAGAGGATATGTGCATTACAGTCGGCTTCAGTGGTGGTGGGAGAATCAAGCCGAAAAGCACTTTGCAAACTTTGAACACCTTTGAACCAAACGGATACTTCGAATTGAATCCAATGCTTGCATTGGGAACGCAATGGATTGCCCCTGTCTCAATTTGGAAGCTAGTCTTATGATGTCTTATGGCCTCTTCAGAGGACAGGAAAGGAATCAACACAACTCGCAGGGGAATTCTCGCATTGAGCCAATTAAAGTTAAAAAGAGAACCCACAATCAAAACATATCAAAACATATCAAACCAATAGGGAACGGCAGGGAGGCCCACCTCTCCGAACCTCAGAAGAGTTTATATAACTATATATATATATATATATATTTATATCATTACTGCACGTGCTCAGCTGAAACTATCAACACTTCAACAACTAAACAATCACGAACTGTCAGCGAGGCTATTTGCGTTCCTGCTGTTGGAGTTTGGCCGACATGAAGCGATTCTTCCCACAGAAGCTGCATCATGTCAAAGAACCTCATGGGAAGATACTGTACTAAGGACACGAGAGTACATCTCATTAAAACGATGTTGCCATGCTGCAGAAATGCTGACTCGATCGGTAGCAACACATCTAGGGCCAGCTCTAGAAGGTGCGAAGCCAGTTGTTTGAATGCACATAACTGGATTGAAGTCACAACCAGAAACAAAGCAGCACCATGGAGAATAGGGAAATATTGAAGGAAGGCGATATAATATATGTTGATACCTATCTATCGATCGATCTGTCCATCTATCCATTAATTTATCCATTTGTCCATCTTTCGATCTATCCTATCTTGTCCTATCCTGTCCTATCCTATCCTATCCTATCCACTTGTTTATCTATCTGATCTATCTATTTGTCTGTCTGTCTGCCTGTCTGTCCATCTGTCTGTCTATCTATCTTTCTGTCTATCTATCTATCTATCTATCTATTTTTTATCTATCTATCTTATCTATCCTATCTATCTCATCATAATTGTCCTATCTATCTTATCTTATCTATCTTATCTTATCTTATCTATCTTATCTATCTTATCTTATCTATCTTATCTATCTTATCTTATCTATCTTATCTATCTTATCTTATCTATCTTATCAATCTTATCTATCTCATCTATCTTATCTATCTTATCTATCTTATCTATCTTATCTATCTTATCTATCTTATCTATCTTATCTATCTTATCTATCTTATCTATCTATCCTTCCCTTCCCTTTCCTTTCCTTTCCCTTCCCTTCCCTCTCCTACCCTCTCCTATCCTATCCTATCCTATCCTATCCTATCTATCTTAACTATCCTATCCCATCCTATCCCTTCCTATCCCATCCCATCCCATCCCATCCCATCCCATCCCATCCCATCCGATCGATCTATCTATCTATCTATCTATCTATCTTTGGTTCTATCTATCTATCTTTCTATCTATCTATCTATCTACCTAGCTACCTACCTTCCTACCTATCTCTGAATCTCTCTACTTGTACCTCTCTACCTACCTACCTACCTACCTACCTACTCTACCTCTCTACCTACCTACCTACTCTACGTCTCTACCTTCCTACCTATCTATTTATCTAGTCTAATCCAATCCAATCCAGTCTAACCTAATCTAATCTATCTATCTAGCTATCTTGTCTATGTTTTCCTGCTCTTCTTATGAAACCTATCATCTTGCTTAGCAACAATGCACTTTTGAGTCATCTTGGGGTCGTTTCGAGGGTCGTTCCAGACCCTGTCCATCTTGCGGCAGCATGGTGCTTCAATGGCGCCCTCCATGAATTTCTCTCACATTACTCATTCTGTAGCCAGATTCTCGAGGTTAGGGGGTGTCGAGGTTAGGGGGTGTCATTCTGTTGCCGGCATGGTGTGCCCACTTGGTCTGTAGCTACAAAGTCCAATCACAACCCCTCCCCAAAAATTTTGACAGGGATGAAAAATGATGAAAACATAAGATTTGCACCAGAAATTTTTCTCGTCGTAAGAACATTTTGAAACCAGATCAATTGAATAAGTGCTGCAATGATTGCGGTGCCATGCAAGAAAACCCTTTAGGCATGACTTAGGCGTGATTTTTTAAAACAGCGGCGCTGTGCGGAGAAGCACCGTAGGCATGACTTAGGCATGACTTTCTCTTTTGCCTGTATGACTTCACGTACTGGTACCTCGCATTGTCAACTTGTTGGGCCTTGGGCTCAAGCAGTGCACAGATCCTGGTAGCACAGGCCCCCTCAAGGACAGTCCCCATTTTCAGAGGAGGCAAGAGCGCCAGATAGCGCCAGACTTCGAGCGGCGCCAAGAAACAATGAATTTCGTGAAGAATTTTTTGATAAGAACATCGAGATGTATGGAGAATCAGGAGCCTCAGCTCGGTGCAAGCAGAGTTTATTGTGCAAGGGCAAAGATGAAAATATTGCGAAAGACATCGAAAGACCGCGTTACGCAGAATATCGCAGCATGCCGCCAGGAGACTGAGAATGCTGACCCGACGCCTGGACCGTCCCTTGTCAGTCACGGCCTGATGCTGCCGCAAAGATTCTACTGGTTTCTTCTTATCATACTGTCATGATCTGTCATGTGATGTATGTTGCAATCATTGCAATATGTGCTGTCAATATGATTTGTACCAACAAGCCCGCGTTTGACCCGTCGCTCAAGACTAGTAACTGCATCCCTGGGCAATGAACGAGTTGAATGCTAAGTAGAATCTCCAATACCTCCACATCAAATTGGTCCTCAAGGCTTCAAGGCTTCAAGGCTTCAAGGTATGATGTTCGTTTTCTTTAGGTAAATATTTGGTATTTTTGCTGGAGTCACGGCCCCGTAGACCTTCATGTTTTCCCCCCATTTGCCGAAAGGGCAGACACGCAGACACTGTACATCTTCCCCTTTGCATCAAGTTTCTTTCCCCCATAGGGTGGTTTATGCCCGAGATGTGTGGATGTTGGGGTGGGCATGTCAGACAATGTCTAGTATGATTTACATTTCATATAGGTTTCACACTTGGGTATGCCGGTATGCCATTGTCATCACAATATATCACAGTTGTATAGCGCTACTTGGGCATGCCGGTGTGTACCTCTGTTTGTGCTTTGCTTTTGGACTTCACGTTTCCTTCCGTTTTTAAATGGGATCAGCACTGAGGCGCTATGGCACCAGTACGAATGGCAGCAGCACCAGTACCACACACACTTCAGGAATGTTCAAGGAGAGCCAACAGTGAGCCACAAACAAAGTCTGGCCAATATGGGAAAGTACTGTGTTTTTGTTGTTTTCTGAATTTAGGTCAAGCTACTGTAGTCGGATGGTTGGTCAGCATGTTTATTTTTCGCTGCATCAATCAAGAGGGACAGGAAGCATTGAGATTTGAGAGCTACAGTCACTTACAAAATAATCTTCCTGGTACTGGGTCGGGGACTCGTATCATTTGGAATTCTATGGAATTCTTAAAGCACCTCAGAAAATATTGCCGCGGCAGCCATGCCACAAATTGGCTGCCTTTCTCGTGCCCAGGACATTTCTTCCAAGACTCCAGTGTTTGGAGTGGTACGATGTTCCATGGCAAAGCATGGCTGGCAGGCAGTGAAGAGAGGGAGGTTTTGAATGGACTTCAAATTGTTTGTTGCTGTTGTTCGAGTTTCTGTTCTTTTGATGTGGCTGACAGACTGCTGAACTGAGGTGATTCCGCGAATTCGTCAACTGACCCTCGGCTTGAAGGTATGGGAAGTTCAAGACATGGCTGCTCAAGCTGGCATCGGACATGATCATGCATGATCACACGCACACACATACACACCCTCACGCGGATATCATCTATGAAATACTTTGAAGTATCATATTAATATATTATTTATTATTATTATTCATATTATTGCGCTTGCATCTTGGCATCTTGCGTAGCCATCGAGCCATTCAAGCCGACTGTACTGCTGTGTCATGTTTGGGTAAGATTGAGCTGCCCCAGGGTCAATGCATTGAGCCTTGGCGAGACTGGGCACTCGCAATCCTTCAACATCAAGTCAACAGCCAAAGCCATAGTATTTCCTGCCCCTGCCCTGTCGGCCAATAGGAGCGAATGAGCCCCACTCCCTCCGCTTAAAAGCATACTGTACAGTATTGTACAGTAAATGAGAGAGAGAGAGAGATATATATATATAGTATATGTGCGGCGGGGAACATTGTGTATGCAAAGTAATTCGAAAAAGTTTTTTAAGGTGCAGTAGAAAGGCTACATGGCTAGACTATACATACTTGAGTCTTGAATTACTTTCGGTATTATTTTTTTATATAAACATGTTCAAAAAGGATTCAAAAAGAAAAGATGATATATGTCTATTATTTTTGCATATGTATATCCGCACCGGTACTTTTTTATATGGATCCAGTGTCACCGCCAATTCTAAAGAGTTATTGATCTGAATATTTTACCATATACCTGTATGTATTTGTATGATTTTGTATGTATTTGCATACCAACATTTTATTTTACAGAGACCCAATGTCACCACGGGATTCGAGTTGACTTGCAAGGCAGAACCTGACAGTGACAGGGAAGAGATGCTCATATTGCATGGTGACATTGGCCATGACATCCAGGTTTGTGTGGAGAAGGCCTGGAGGAATGCGATTGGTCATGTTTTTTTCAGGTTTGGCTTTGATTTTTTCAATTGCTTAAAGATGCTTAAACATCTTCAAGTATCTTAAACTGGTTCCATGATGTTCCATGATGTTCCATGTCATACAGAGAGTCATACACATCAACCCAACTTGCAACCCAACAGCAGAAGGGGTTCTATATAGGGGTTCCGGTTCCGTTGCGGGTTTCTGGGCTCCAGACCCAGATATTGAAACCTGAAAGGCACTGCTGCAGTTGGGAAGTTTGGGAACATATATAGATACAGGTTGAGCAGGTTGTTCAACCCAGCTTTGCAACCCAACAACCAATGTCTGAGGCAGTTTCAGGGTTCAAAGGTTTCAGAATGCTGTTTCCAGTTTTGGGTTCGGCAACAAAACGACGCACCATTCCAAAGTTTGGGCCATGTTGTGTGTTTCTGGAACATGACAGCCCAAGCATGACCCAGCGTAATCCAAGAATCTAGCCAAGCTAATTAGATGATCTTACAAGATCGTACCAGGTACATTCCCTGATTGCCATAGCTATGCCACAACACCGGTGCAAGTTTTTGTATTTTTCGACGGCGTTTGGCACTCCAGGTGGGGGACACCCGTCGCTGGAGGAACGATCGTGCCTTTGACGGAGAGCGTGTTTGACATTGCACACAATGAATCGGACGACGCATTTGCAAGAAAAGCGGTACTAGATTTGAGTTCATCGTGGATCTACTTTAACCATTGGTGAACATGATGCTCAAAAAGCACTGCTCAATATTTATTGCTCGATATTGCTCGGAAAATGTCATGAAGTTGTTCGAATTTTCTTGACGTTTCGGCCAACCACTCGAGATTCGCCTTGTTACCCTGATGTGCCCAGGCTTCGAAAAGGTGAAGCTCCTTCAAAATGCCGCCCGAAATCAGGGAAGAGCAGAACTAATGACATCAAGCTGCACATCATTGTCCGGAAATTTTCATGGTCCGGTCACAAGCATACCAGCAGCCTCAGCAAAATCAATAGATAGTACTTAATAGTACTGTAATTCGTCAATGCTAAGCTGGTTCGTACTCATGGCTGATAGCTTCGCGGTGGGTGCTGAAATTCCGGGTGGATTTGGGAGCAAGAGGAGACAACTATTCCATATGCATGCAGTAGCATTCAGCGTGGCCCCTCAAAAAGGGCAAGCTTGGCTTGGGGAAGTTGTTCTAGGATGAGGCAAATCATGAGTCAAAGTTTCAGAACTTCAATGTGTCTACCCATGCTGCCGTTGCTTCTAAACTATCAAACTAGCGACTAGCCGCTACCGAGGACGGACCTGTCGACCGGCAAGTTTGTCGCAGTAAAGCGCATGCCAATTTCATGGACAGGTTTCAACCAGAAGGACAGCCACCCACTAGCCGTCACTTGCCACACATACACATACACACACACACTGATGAATACTGATGATACATGCAGCTGTGCGAAATGGGATGATGGAGGATCCGTCGTATGGCCTTTTGGACCCCCATGGCCTTTGAGACTGTTTGTTCAAAGGTGTTCAGCAGATGATGGGGTCATGCCATATCTATCCCTTTCTGCACGCTTTCTTATTCATTCTTATTCATTCTTATTCTCCTGATGTTGCATGTCAGAGTCTATGTCCAGTGGAGTGCAGCCATAGAAAGAGATCTGGAGCGGTTTTACCCTTGTTCCCACTATCATACCATTTTGTTGCCACTATCGTCGTTTCTTGTTACTCGTACCTGTCATATTTTGTCGATCTTGTCATGTCGTGGAGTGGCTCTATATGGCTCCACATTGCTCTATGACGTGCCATGAACTTGCCATGACATGATGGAGCTCGTTTGGGCCAGGACTTCATGAGACGACACGAGACAGAGCTTGAAATGCCATGGGTGGACATCGCCTTAGCAACTCGCCAAGACTTTCTTCGCTAAAGCCGCTAAAGTGCTAAAGCAGAATGGAAACAATGACGAGATGACGAGCTTCTGACGAGCTTCTGACGAGCTTCTGACGAGCTTCAGCGACCTTCCATCGCACTTGCCAGAAACAGGATCAGTTTAGAGGCCCAATTTTATCTAATTTTGGGAGCCTAACCTGATGAAATGGACAGGGTGCCCCAGCCTTCGCCGACAGAATATGTTGGTAAGATCACACAGTTGTTAAAGTTGCTACCTCTCAGGGAGAGCTGTGTGGTGCAATTGCTGATTGCTGACTGTCAGTCTTGCTGACTGTCATGTTCATTTCTAGCGCAACCTGCTAGCTGTCGCGGGAAATGTTTTCAACTTCTAGCTAAAGAATTCTGAACAACATGATTCGAACCTGTCACTGAGGCCAAATATCTCAGCATGCAAGGTGTAGATTTTGTGTGCAGCTTGGCCGCATTGAGAGCGCAAGGATACGCAAAGCAACTCTTGTCCCAGGGCGCAGTTTCTTGACACTGGCCAATGTTCGCCGCACTCATGACACTGCTTATGGATGCTTGTGGTCCTTATGACACTGTGCTTATTGGCGGCCCGTAGCCAATGGTGGCCCATCAGGTGATCCAGTTGGAACATTTCAAGATGAGAGCGTCCAGGATGCAGTTCATGCTCTCGAATGATTTTGAAAGTTTTCTTGAAAAGTCGCCCTGTGAATTTCCCACTGGCTGCCGCCAGAAACAAATGCATGACACATCATAACACAATCACAATACCTTGAGGATTGCGTTTCTGGGCAGCTAGGGTTCGATTGTTGGGGCCAGATGGGGCCAGAACCTGCATAGGCATTTCTTTCAACTCTTTGTGCTTTATTGCGCGGTGAAGACAGATGTCTCACAGAGTGAAAAAGGTGAGACCTTCTTTGTGTCCCGCTTTGCGGACAAAGGCGATTTGCTACACGGCAGCATTACACCGTGGAAGTATGAACCAAACGTAGCCACATTTTTGTCATTTTTCTTCATGTACATTTGTTTCATGGGCCGGCATTTGCAGGTCCGTTAAGTGGGGCAGTGCTACGCAAGTGCATGCCACTTCTTTTTTAAAAGTTTTGAGAGTTTTTTGCTTAGGTTTGAATGGTGCCAGAATGGCCCCACTCCTGGCCTCGAGCGCGAGACTCTTGACTGCAAACTGTTGTGCGCCCCGCTGATATTTATCACTACAGATTTCTACAGCGCCCCAGCTGTGGCAACCTTTTTGCTGAGATGCCCATGTGATATCTTTGAAGATCTTCAGAGAATGCCTTGCTGTTTAATTTTTGAATTTGAAAAACTCCTAGGGCGTTGCTCAGACCGCTTGTGCAACAGCATCTCAACTGCAGAGTAGGACAGTTCAGCGCACAGAGATCAAGGCGATCTTCTCCAATGCATGTTGCAGGTTGCTTCAGTATTCTTACACTTTCTGGGGTGTCCCTGGGTGTCCTTGTTTCCTCGGCTTGTATCGGCTTGTCACGTTTTGACTGCGTTGCTTTGCCGAGAGCCTGTGATAGGTGCCGTAAATTACGGTGCTGTGTTGTAAACTGAGGCTTTGCGATTCGATGAAGTATTTGCATAGTCTAGGAATTGCTCATTGCGATCTGTCCCTTGGGCAGCTTGGTCATGTTGTTTGGAATTCTGGGTTGCAAGATCAAAGAGAAAGCGGTGGGTTAACATGATTAAAGCATATGGAAACAATTGAAACATATTGAAACGTTGTTTGAAGAAGAGAGGCGAAGAGAGTGCAGATTTGAGAAAAGCGCTGAAGGAACATTTTGCTTATGACCAGCGACGATGGAAATCTGCAAATCAAACTGATCGACTTTGGCATGGCTGCTATCAAACAGCCGAGAATTGTATAGAGCTCAGTGTAAGAGGAAGCGCTTTAGCAAATGCGCGGCGTCCCCAAAGGTCTTTGTTTTTTTTCCTTGTATGGTGTGCTTATATAATGTTTGAAGGGTGGACTTGACATCTTGAACAGTCTTGAGCGAGTGAGAGTGAGAAGCATGACTTGACATGAGATGAACATGAATACGGAGCAGGCCCACAATGGAGCAGATCGCATCTGGATTCATTCTGATTTCGATTCATGTTCTTGTCGTTTTCGGCTGGTGGGTGAAATGGCTTTGTGTGAGATTGGAGCGCGCGGCAAGCCGTCATATCAAGCACCAGAAATGCACAAGGCCGATTATGAAGCTTGGCACTTGTACTGTACAGGGTCAAGCCCAGCTACTTCATCATTGATTATGATATCATTTCTTGATGGTTTGCTCGCGCTAAAGCAGGCAAGCTTTGGAGACGTCGAGATGTAAAGTCAGATATTCGATTCAAATCTATTATATATTTGCTTTACACACACCATTCTCTGCTGTGCTCTGTCGAAGTTGGAAGTGGTTCCCCGCATGATTCAAAAAAGATGATGGTGCTGGTGCTGGTGTTGCTGGTGGTGGTGGTGGTGGTGGACTTTTTCTTCAGCATTGCACTTTCGATGACGCCTGGAATCCCCATCAAGGGCGAGATACCGTCTTCAATATCATTATACAGAGTACACCTAGTTTTTTTTCAACGAGCCTGCATACTGTACGCATGTTCTAGGCTTATCAGAATAGTCCTTGAAGAAGGCGTACTTGTGTGCAACAGTCCTGCCACCCTATGCCACCCTCGCCGCTCTCAGGATCCATTGCTGTCCGATGCCTTTGCTGTGGGGGTTGTCATTTTCGGGCAACTCGGCGCCAGCTCCATGAGTAGCCCATGAGGGAAAGACGGGAAAGACATGGAAAGACACCAGGATCACAGTGATCTTGTCCCGGACAGCAAGTCATGTGGTGGAAGTTTGGTTCATGCAGAGTCATGCACCTGCTGGCTACCCTGGACTAGCCATCCCCTCTATGGGGTTGTGGGGTGGTCGCCCAACCCAGAAGAAAAAACATGTGGGTCAGAGATTGGCCTTACTATGCGAGGGGGTCCGGTTTTTTTATTGAGTGCACAAACATTTAGGTGGGAAAGTAGCAATCCTGGGTCAACATCGTTTTTGACGGGGTGATTTGATGGCAGAGGCAATGGGGAGAGCGAGAGAGAGAGAGAGAGAGGGAGGAAAATCAGAAATTGAGGGCATGTGTGGGTGTGAGTATGTGTGTGTGTGCGCGTTTGTGTTTGTGTTTGTGTTTGTGTTTGCGTGTGTGTTTATGTGCTTGTGTGTTTATGTTTGTGTCTCTGAACGTGTATGCGAAAGTGTGTGGAATTGCACATGAGGCAGGGTCATACAAATATACACCATGCGTGTATATATATGTGCATGCATATTCGGCATGTGCCAACACGACGCCGATTTTTTCTTTGGGTGAAACATGCGTTTCCGCGTGCCGCTGGAATATGCTGGACCAGGATCATAGAATGGGAATGCCAGGGCAGGACCAGAATCAGTTTCTTTCCCAGCTTTATTCAGTCTCTTTGTGGATTACATTGGGTTACCACTGATTTCCCATTCCAGCTCAGGATGGTCGCGCAAGATTATCCTTGGCTTTCTACCAAGCGCGGAACCCAAGCGAGTGAGCTTCCAGCGAGTGGGCCCTGTCAAGTACAAGCGGGGCTCCCAGCAACAGCGCTTTGACTTCTGAGGCCGGGCGGATGCAAATGCTTTGACTTTTCGAGCACCAAAGGTTTGCGCGCTTATTTGCAAAAGCGGAAGGCCAGTCACTCGGCCACATCTCAATAGCTTCATTTCCTGTTGTGCTCAAGCGGAAACCAGAGGAAGCCAGCTGCATAGATGTGATATACCTCATGAGCCTTCAGAACATGGTTTTACCGTTTGAATATGAAACTTACATCACGTGTTGCCTGGCTTGCTCTGGCGGTGGTGGGGCGGGCAAAAGACTTGGAGCTAGTGAAAAAAGATTGCAGCATGTGACGTGTGTGACATGTGTGAATGTTCCAAAGGTTCACCAGCTGATCAGGGTTCTCGCGTTTGATAAAGCTTAGCAGGTTTGCAAGGTAACCTTCATACGTTAGGCAACTCAAATGTGACGCATTGAAGTTTGGAGTATTGCCATGCATCCTTACCATGTATATAAAATGTATATCTTTTGAGTGTGTTTGCAGCGTACTTGGTTGGAGGAAACTCCCGGGATTTAGCGGACGGTTCAGGCGCACGCCCAAGAATATCAAATAACGTACCCAGTTTGCACCTCCACTTCTGCATTGCCATCCATCCAAGCCTCAGGAAACTCCAACGGAGCACGCCTGGCTGAAGTTTTTACAGCGGCTTTGCTGTGATAGTTCTGAATTTTCACCATCGCCGCCCTGTTTGGTGTTGTGCCGGGGCCAGATCCCCAAATTTCATCAAATTTCTTGGTAAGAATTTCCAAGTTGTTACTGCAGATCCCAGCAAGGTATGCTGTAGTGAAACAGGGCCTGTGGTTTCTTTAGGAGTAGCAAGATGCGCGCTAACTGTGCGCTGGAGCTTTGGCGCGTGCTGTCGAATCGGCTTTGGTGACTTCTTGGATCTTGTTGGTTTGGTCGGCCCAGGAGCCATTGGTGCAACTGCTTGAGATGTTGCTGCAGAACCTGCCAGAACACCGAGCAAGGCAGGTACATTTGCCGGAGCTTGATGCCAGCATGATGCCAGCACACACCTCGCATCACGTATGTGCAACTTAGAAACCAGATGAGAATTTAGCACGCTTCCCGCATCTTCCCGCTCATTTGTGGTTCCACTTGCTCGCGCTGCCCGTGGATAGAATTGATTGTCCGTCATATCCTAGCTGTCCTTCTGCGCTCTTCAAACTTGGCTGTGTGTGGGTCAGGCAGGCTGCCTAGGTCCAGTTTCTGAATCAGTGCAGTCATGTCTTGTTGTGTCGCGCCAGGCTTGAACATAGTGATTTTCCATGGCTGGATGAATAGATCGGCTTGGCACCCCTCGCTTTCGCCATCCTTAAGTCCATGCTCAGTGGCGATGGTTTTCGATGGCAGCTCTGGGCTGCTGGTATTTGTGTCGCCTTTGCTGGCGGCCGTTATCACTAAATAGGGCTGCAGAGGTCTCCTTGACAGAAAACTACATTTAACATCATGGAATTCAGTCGCCGTGTCAACTGGCTAACATTTGCCCGGGCTAGTGTTGGAAGGGCAGCTGATGAATTTCGCTGCCTCCTTTAACATGTTGCGCCCAGTTTTCGCTCCTCTGCCAACACCAACCGTGTGGAGTGAGCACACTTGGCGTTTGACCCAAGATAAAATCGTGACTTGGTGCGCGGGTGGCCTAAGTTGGTTGGTGCAGGTTGCTAATTCCTTCAGATATGCAGAAATTCTATGAAGTTATGTAAGGATATACTCGAGATCATACTGATCATACTGTACGGCCATGTACGGACAAGATCAGCGCTATGATTTCACATCCAACTCTGATATTAGGCCGGGTCTTCGGGCCATAAATCTGCAATCGACCAAGCCGCTTATGGCGCTCGCCAGCAATTCTGCTCAGCAAGACCAGCGCTCACAGCAAGTGCTCAAAGTGCTTTCATGCTGGCAGCGGCTGGCAGGCCGCCAGGCCAGTTTGATCCTTCCTTTGTTAGACCCACTTCGATACCTACATTCAATTCTCTCCGCTTGAATTTCCATTGCGTCTCGTACGGATTGCAACTGAAAAAGTCAAACCAAATTTGTTTGAAGTGGATCTTACAGACCCAGCCATTTCGGTCAGAGGCGAAGCCTTGGTACAGCCCCATGTTCAGCTGGCAATTTCTTTTGTTTTGGGGTGGAAACTCTCAAACCACCATAGCTACCGTGAAATCGCAGTTGCAGCGTTTTTCTCACGCTGCACCACCACCGGGCTTGCAAGAGCACCAAAAGGGGCTGACATTGGTGTCGGTCACAGTTGCTTTGAACTAGCTGCCCGCTCTCTTAATTTGATTTTAGTTCAGGATTTCCGGATTCAATATTTGAACAAAGAACCAGGGAGCCTATGCTGTCTCTGCACTTTGGACTGATGAGACGCCACTCGCCTGGCTCAAGGGTAAAGATGAAGGCCCAGTAAAGCAAGCAAAACACTCAGGAGATTCTTGAGTGGATCCGTGCTGTTCAACTTTTGTTTGGCCAACACGGGCAAGTTGCTTCACACATCCAACATGCTTTCGAACGAAAGATACCGCTCGAGGATACAAGATATAAAAACGCATGGCGTCTCAATGCCGGTGCAGATGGCCGCTTGCAGTGGCTGAATTGCTTTGGTTGGAATTTGTCCTGTTGGGATGGTGAGACTCAAGTCCCGCGAGGGAGATTCTTTGCTGAATAAATCTGAATAGTATAGTCAGTAAGTAGCAGTGATTTGGCCCTGTGTTGCGCGCAGCAAAGGAAGTCTTGAAGAGAAACGTCTGCGTTACAGAAATCGAAAGCCATGGTACAGGGTAGAGAAGTGTTTAGCGAAGCGAACTAGACGACAGTGTGGCCCGAAAGAAAGCAGGAGGGAGGGGAGGAGAAGATAGCACACAAGAAAATATGATGGATGGTGATGATGACGATGATGACGATGATGATGAGGATGATGGTGATGGTGATGGTGATGATGATGATGATGACGACGGTGACGATGATGACGGTGATGATGATGACGATGACGACGATGATGAAGATGATGACAATGCTGACGATGATGATGAGGAGGAGGATGAGGATGAGGGTGATGGTCATGATGATGATGATGGTGATGGTGATGGTGATGATGACGATGATGACGATGATGACAATGATGACGATGACGATGATGACGATGGTGATGATGATCATGATGAGGATGATGAGGATGATGATGACGATGATGATGATGACGACGACGACGACGATGATGATGATGATGATGATGATGACGATGATGACGATGATGACTGTTGTTGCACAGTATGCCCATATTCATATTTATAGCTAATTTAGTAGTCTCGATCTTATATACTGTGTTGAAGTGGCTCAAGAAATAGTGCTCCGCAGATTTGTGGTGTTTCCCGGTTTATAACTTGTTTCTACAGGTTATGGGCCTTATCGCCAAAGGCGATTGGCTGGTTTACCTTCGTGTCACTTCTCGCCCGAACTCCTCTTTGCACCCGCAATGGCAACTCCCCCAGCGTTACCTGCCCCGGGCGGGAACGCCACGGCTGCCCTTGCTGATGCAGGTGTAACGCGGCCCGAGGAGATGGTGATCCATTCTGGAGCAGCGACAACTGAAGGCGACATGAGTTACTTGGAAGATGACTTTGACCCCTTGGCTCAACATGATCCTTTCAGGAACGACCCACGCCGAATGACGCCAGGTGTTTTGGATTCAAGTGTGGAGTTCAGTCAACTGAACACCATCAACTTCAACAACATTGACCAGAGTACCGCCCAAGTGGCAGTGGCAAAACAGGGAGTGGATCCAGCACTGGCCGGTCAGATGATGGCTGCTCAACAGCAAGCATTCCAGTCGGAAGCCAATGCGCTTCACGCTGAGGTCATGGAGCGTCAGAGGGGGGCGCTTGTGAGTGAGGCTCCAGATCATCTCACACGCATTGAACAAACAGCAGCCGAAGAACTTTCCCAGAAGAACTTTTTGTTGAACGAACAAGCTGCCCATGCGATGAGCGAGCAGAAGTCTGCTCAGTTGCACGTCCAGTCGCAGGATCATCGCATCAAGGAATTGAGTGCCGAACATAGTCAAATTGTGAACACTGCAGGTCTCATGTCCACTTCTGTTGACAAGTCCAACGCCGATTTGCATACAGCCCGGTCAGAAACTTGCAGAGTATCGGACTCAACTTGAAACTATGAACCAGCACTCACTGGATATGAAGAAAGCTGCGGATTCTCAGGGACGGGACTTTGAGGCGGAGATTGAGAAGCGTCGGAAGGAACAGAAGGAATTGATCCGAAGTTTGAAGTCTCAACCTCTGCCAAAAAAAAATCCTGGACTACAGATTCAATATGACCCAGGTAAACCTTCTCAGCAACCGTCTCAGCCCTCAAGGCCTATCATTGAGGAACTTGATGCAGGTGGCAAGAAGCCTCTTCATTCGTCTGACCCTTCATGCCGCCTGGGTTGCCCGGTGGCGGACCTCCTGATGACGATGATGACGACTCTGATGATGGGAAGCGAGGTCGTAAAGACAAGAAGGACAAGAAGAAAGGCAGAAAAGCCAGTAGAGGACGATCCAGGCGCCGACGCCGTCGGGATCCGTCTTCCTCACCTTCATCTTCATCGCCTACCACACCTAGTTCGGATTCTGAGTTCCTTTATGTTCCTTTGCACGTAAGGTTAGGAAAGCTTTAAAACACTCTAGGTCATCCGAGATCAAGGCCAAAGAGTCTGATCGGGTACTAATTCCTAAGTTTCCTCACCTGAGAATTACAGGAACTGGAGGATCAGGGTAAGGGATGCCGTGATAGCTGCTTCTGCTAAGCCTGATTTTGCATTCCAGTGGATTGAGGAAGTTTTCAAGACTGATCAATCCATTGAAGCCTTGAAGGACGCAAAGGGGACTTTGCACGGTAACTTGACATCTTTAAAGAAGAACAAGCCAAGTCCGGAATTCCAGCCAGAGGACGTCGGGCGTTGCTCATGATTCACAAGCATTTTAGCACGAGTTGGAAACATGGTGCAGTGTATGACGTTGAAGATTTAATGGCTGTTACCTTAGTGAATGACGATCTAAGGCTCTAAGGGGTTTCATCACTAGATGGGACGCTGTGATCGCTGGAATGGCTTCCGAGCCTGACACCATGCGGAAGCAAGCATACTTCCACAATGTCATCAAGAACTTTAAGCCTCTCGCTCATGATCTGGCCGTGTATGATCGAACGCCTATGAGTTTCTCATGAAAGCTGCAAGGGATTACCTCGAGAGGAAGCGCTTTGAGAAGATGCGTCAGGCGACCAAGAAGTCATTGTCAGGGAAACGAGAAGCCGCACCAGCACCCAACAGACCTCCGGCTGCTGGGAAGCCCTAGGGAATTTGCTACAATTTCCAAGCCGGTAAGTGCACTAGGGCAAGGATTGCCGATACAAACATGAGAAGTCAGACAAAGGCAAAGGTGGAGGTAAGAAGGGTAAACCTAGATCTAAGTCACGAGGCACCAGTCGTTCTTTGTCTCCTGGCTCTAGGAACCAATTTTGCAAGTTTTGGAAGGCGGGGAAGTGTCACCGTGGTAGTGATTGTGCTTTTCAGCATCCGCCGAAGCCTGCAGCTCCGTCTACAAAAGACGACAAGCGTGGGAAGAGCAAGAACAAGAACAAGAAGAAGAAGAGAAGAAGAAGAAGAAGAAGGGTGACCGTTCCAGGTCATCGAGTCGAGGTTCCAATTCCTCGAAGGGCTCTCAGAGTCTCAAGGAAAAAGGGGGAAAACCATCGTCTTCAGGTTCAGCTGCAGTTTGCCTGATGCGCGCTCTGATGATGGTCGCAGTGATCAACCCTTCGACCAGCACTCATCGCGTGCC
>Ga0126342_10008542_pt1 | contig 18367 bp, 18 predicted proteins | sample Cyp1metagenome_FD_92528 | JGI IMG/M metagenome (GOLD analysis project Ga0126342, IMG submission 92528) | Coral microbial communities from Lord Howe Island, Old Settlement Bay, Australia - Cyphastrea 1 metagenome | ecosystem: Host-associated > Invertebrates > Cnidaria > Coral ...
CCACCCAAGTGTAAACCTTGGAACGCTGAACCCGAAGCTGGCAGTCTTCAAGAGACATATAATCTGACTACGCGTTAAAATTATATGGAATAAACTATCTTCATATTCATATACAGTATAGCGTACGCAAACGTCGGGTCACGCGCCAATACGAAAATCGAAACTGCAAAAACTGACATGTGCAACTCTGAAAACAAATGCAATGAATCGGACACTCACCACTCTCTTTTTGGCGCACGGGGGTCTGTTCAAGCTCCAGTCGGAATGATGGGATGCAAATGGTTCGAGCACCCGCCATCACCCCCATCTGAGCCTGTGCTGGACTGCTTCCAGTGAGCATATGACCGCGTCCCATGCGCATCTATCTCGCACAGCCCCGCAAGCTTCCATCTCTTTGATATGTCCACGGCTGGGGCCATCGGCCATCGGCTATGTTGGAGTGACTGCAAACTCTACCGAACCACACCTTCCACTGGCTTCGGTCTTCTTCTTGCACAAAAAGCTGGACCACCACATTTCCCAAAAGAGTGGCCATCCTAGACGCCTCATTGTCAATGCACATCACAATGTACCTACCAAACGTCTGTCCACCCCAGAGGAAAGCAGCTACATGCACCGCTAGCAGTTCAATCAGGTAAATCGGGTTCTCCGATTCTTTCAAGAAGAGTTCCATCAGCAATCTCGGTACCTCCTCGCTGAAGTAGCTGATAGCTTTGCCGTTATGGTCCAAGAGGACACCGCCGATTGACCCGGCGCCAGTCTCTTCTTCAAAAGCTCCATCTGTAAAGATCAACACAGCCTGCTCTGTTGCTGCAGGAAGTTGAAGGGGAGCTCCATGTTCAACTCGTTTCTGAAGAAAATCTAACGAAGACTTGAGCTCGGCATCAAGCTTGTATCCTGTTCGCCCACCCTTGGACAGCGCCCTTTTCCCCAACCTGTGGATCGCAAGATTTGCTGTCCTGCCAAACAAGAAAGACTCAAACCATTGTATACGGCCCTTGAAAGACCCGGCTTCTTTTGGAGAAAGCTGGTCTGCGGCCAAAATGGCCTTTATCTTCTCCAAAAGCTCCTGCCTGCGCTCAGGAGCGTGCTTGATGAAGACCACTCCCTCATCGAACTTGGCCAAGTCAAAAATGAGACCAAGAGCTCTCATCTCTTCACTGAAAAGTTGACACTTCTTTCCTTCTGTTGCAAATTTCATCCCAAGGAGATCGAACAAGAAGCCCACGCACCGGTCTGTTGAAGCAGCTGATGCATCAGCTGCCAACGTTGGTAAATCATCAAAGAAAGCACTGCACCACACCTTCAAACCCATGCTCAAAATGTAGTAGAGGGCCGAACTGACCCTGAGGAAACCAGCAACGCTGCCAGTGGCCCCAAAGGGCAGGCTGTTCAACCCGTAGAGTCTAGCTTGACCAGTGCTGGGGTCGCAAATTGCAATTCTGAGGTGCTGTCGATCGGTAGGGTGAACTGGATATTGTTTGTGTGCAGCTTTCAAATCAAACGTCTTTCCTTTGAGGGCCACCACGGTTGACCCCTGGTGCAGTACAAGCGCCCTGATCAGTGAAGCTGCAATGAAATCCACACCGTGTAACGTGAACTTTTCAGGTAGCCCACAAGAATCATTCAAGCCACACTGCTTGAAGTTGTCAATGACCCTCACTTTCGCGTTTTGCTCAAGCCAAATCGGTGTGCTATGACTTTGTTTTGGAAGATCGCCTGAAGAATCTTCCCAGATCCATTTTCGTTCGCATTCAGCCTGAGTTTCATTCCAAGCAGCCAGGTGCAGCTCAGCATCTTCTGGTTCCTTGACCCTTTTCAGCACAGCCTTCTGCAAACCAAGTGATGATTTTAGGAGGGCTTCTAAAGTCAGTTTGGGTGGCCTTGGCAAACTCATGAACACCTGCGAGTCCCTCATCCATCTTGACAATCTGAAACCTGTGATGATGTCGTTGAAGAGATTTTGGTCTGGAAACTGAAGATCCTCTAGTATTTCCTTGAATACCAGCAACCGTTTCCCTTGGAGCACGTGTCTGACATGTTCTCCCAGGTCCAATCTGAGATTGCGCTCGTCCTTTTCAAGCTCCTTTGCCCTGGCCACCCATCTTTTAAAGAAAGAGAGCCTCCTGTCATCTAGTGCGCAAGCCTGGTGGTTAAAGTTGTTCACCAACAAATCATCTAGTTGTTCCGATCCAGCGTACGGCAAAAATCTCGGGTGTCCAACCTGTGCTGCTTTTCTTATGAAGTCCCAAGGCTCTCTTGGGACACCAAAAGTCACCAACTCAACTTTTGTGTCTTCATTCGCTGTTTGCTCCCCAAGATACATCAGAGATTCACCTGTCAGGTGGGAAACCCGTTTGTCACCCCACATAAGCAGTTTCCGGTCAGTGATCCGAGCGCCTTTAGTAAGCCTCGGCAGAATGCAGCTTGCGTCCATGTTGGGCTTGACCACAAATTGGACATAATGTCCAAATTCACTGACCAAGGGTTTGAGTTTCTGACCCCTTGGAATTAGTCCCATTGCCACTGAATTGATTGCTGTAGTGCGACGCTCGGCGATTTGCTGCGTCATTGTTGTGGGTTGTTCAATGCCCCGTGCTTGCAGATCCGCAATCAAGAGTGAGGCTACTCTTTGGCAGAGCAGCTTTGGGCACTCTGCCTCATCCTTAGTATGATAATGGACCCCGTCGGCTGTCAGGGTCGGCGTCCATGGCTTGTGAGGGTGGTCATCTGTGCAAGGCAAATTAAAGGAGGAGAAAAACTCATCAGTGCACCACCAGGTTGTTTGCTTCTGTCTATCGCCACCCATCATGCAGTTATGGAACACATTGCAATGTCCAGGCTGTACTTGCAAAAGTTCCTGAATAGGAGCCGTTTTCCAAAAAAGGCTATTCGTTGGGTTTTCGATCGAAACCCGTATTCCCAGAGATATCGCCAACAAAGCTAAATCTCGTGTTGCAAAGTACAATTTATTTGCTTGTTCCACTTTATATAAATCCAAACCAGCAATTCCAGGGAGTCCCATTGGAAATTGTTCTGAGCGCAACGGCTGTGGCGGCGTGATGCCTGCTTGCTTCAACTCTGCCTGAACTTCTGGTGGCAATTTCCTTTTCCGGGCAGCTGAACAAGTTCCACACGGCGGTGCGAAGTGAATGAGGCAGAGGTTGCGAGATTCCTGCCTGATGAAATCCATGAGGAATTGCAAGTCCTCATTGTTAGTGAGGTCCAGAATGGTGATGGGCCCCTTGGCTCGGTCAGCACTCCTATCTATTGCCACTCCACGCAAGTTCGTCTTCAGAACTTCAATTGTTAAAGATGAAGTTCCAGCAAATACCTCCAAGAAAAGAATATTTTCAAACAGAACCTTTCGAGCTTCAGTACCTGTTGAAACATCCGTGAAACAATCCTTGGCTGTCAGTTTTTCTGAGATGCCTGGAGATGTGACACTCTCTTCCAGCGTTGCAGCTTCAAGAACGCTGGGATCTGTCTGCAATGAGTTGTCCTGTGAAACTGTATCCATTGGTGCTGGGCCTTCTGGTCAGTGTGGGGACTGTTTCCCCGGCGCCGCTTTGCACTGCTGACATGAATGACCAGTCTTGCGACAATATGCACAAATGTGAACCCCCTTTCTGCACTTGGGGGGTTGTCCAGACACTTCCAAGGCACACCCGTTCTTCAGGTTGTATGACCAGCAGATTGGCTTGTTATCTGCTGTATGTTGATAGCACGCCTTGAGCTCCTCCGGTGGAGATGGGGCTGTCCTGTTCTTCTTGCTTGGTCTGGCTTTCTTCTTTGGATGCACAATAGATGGCGCTGCGGCAGAGGGACTGGCAGCTTTCGTAGTCACTGAAGATGCAGGTCATCCAATTCCAATGGTCGCTTTCCAGTGTCCGGCTTGACGGATGATAAGTCCCTAGCCAGGATAGTCCACATGGCCTTGTCGGCCGACACCAATTGTTGCAAACTGACCTTTCCAAATCCAGGTGGAGGATCTGTAGAGTATGCTGCAAACATCGTAGCCAACCATCTTTGCGAAACATCCCATGAGACTAGGTCGCACATTTCGAAAGCAACACCTCTACGCTGAAAACACCATTGCAGCTTGATCTCTGTGCCATGGTCTGCATCATCGAGCTTTGGCCCTTCCGTTCCAACCTTGAGTGTCTGAGATTCTATGCGCAAAATTTGATGCGCATCCTTTGGCGTAGCCTGCACTTCAGCGTCCCTTTTCGTGCACATTGAGGGAGACACCCAAATGATTGCACCTGTATCGTAAATGGTCTGGCATTTGCCCAGCAAAGCATGTGAAGGCTCAGTTTCACCCTGAACCAGGAAACCTGGTATCTTGTTGCGCACCTTCTCGTAACGAGCTTGCTTTTCTGCAAATGGGAGCTTCTTTGCACCATCCAATGAATCACTTGTGACCGCTGATTTGGGCTGTGAGAGAACAAAGGTGGCCGCCTCAAAGTGGATCCTCCTCAGCAAGCTCTGCTGCCCAGCTGTGAATCCATCTCCCAAAACCTGAGTGGGAAAATTCCTGAATTCTTCATCTGTCGGAGCCTTGTTGGGTGCTCCACACGAAAATGCCAGCTCTGAAAAACATGATATGTTTTGCGCATTCAAAAGCGCATGCAGATTCAACGTTGTTGTGGGAAGCTCCGCACATCGCTGCTTGAATGCAGCTTCAGAATCGATTAAGGTCATGGCTGCACGTCTCTGCTATCTCAAGAACATGCAATGTTGAAATCACTTGAAACAGAAAACAATACCGTTTAGCGTTTCTTGGTTTCAAAACAGATTGAAAAGCTTTGCTGTTTTCAACAATCCAGGCCTGCGCAAGTAATTTCCTAATGTCTCACAATCTCCGATCTGCGCTTTAAGCCACAGACCCAAATGAGGAAATTTGTCAACCGCCGCCTAGTGACGGCTCGGATTTCCATGGATCTCTTGGCTCCCAATGTTGGATTACCACACATTGTGAATCTTAAAAATTTTGTTCATGACTTGCCGTGCTTGTGTCCGTGTTGGAAAAAACCACCCATGGCAACCCTTCCATCCCCACTGTCAAATTGGATGACCACCTTTGATATGGAATGAAAGAATATGAAAAAAAATGGGTTAGGCTTCACATCAACCTTCAATCCTGGTAACCACCCGTGAAACACGTTGGAACCACCTTCGACTGTCAAACAAATTGAAAAATCTTGAATTCTGCTGTTGGCAAGGCAACTCCAAAACCACACGCAACGCTTCAAATGTTTTTCTTCAGCGTGACGTTTCGGCTGAGTTCACCTGTCTCTTCAAGCCATTCTATGCCTTCGGCACACATGGCACACTGCAGAGTCATACCTGAGTTGTGCAAGTTCTGAGAAATTCTGATCCAACACTCGGCCACAACAAGTTCCATGAGGATACTTAGCATCAACGAGGTGGAGTGTCCTGGTTCGCTTGTGCCGCATGAAGTGGAAACCTAAAGGTGCAGTTGGTGGCTGGAAAATCCTGACAGGAGCGTTGTACTCCACACTCTCCGCATCATTCTCCGAAGAAGAACTTGTAAAATGCTCTTCTTCCAAAACTTCTTTGTCATCTTCCACCACTTGCAATGCTTCATCCAGCGCCTCATCAACTGAGGCTTCCACTGCAGGACTCTCTGCATCGCTCTCCAGAAGTGAAACTGCGCCAACATCCAAAGAAGAATCTGGTGCGTAGTTCTTGTTGAACCTTCCAGCCCGAGTCGAGTCAGGATCAAAATACCCTGATCGGATTTCAAGCAAAAGTTTGTCAATCAAACGGATCGTCCTTGCTTGAGCATCCCTTGCATATGTATCAGCCATCCTGAAAGGATGAACGTGATGGCCCATAGCCAACCTGTCCTCATGCTTCAACCCTCGTTTTGCTGCCATCGACCGTATTGGAGCTTTGAGAGGGTGCGACGAGATTTGTCTTGTGCTCTCACTGCCTTTGACATTTTCTCCTAGTATCAATCTCAGCCAGACACTTGCCTCATCACTCTCCAAGGCTCTTTGAAGGGCGTACCATCAGCAGCTGGAGCCGGCATCAAAGTCTTGCCAGGTTCATTCGAAAACGGATCAACGCCAATGTTGTTGAGTGCATCGATCCAACTTCTTACCCAGTCATCTCCAAAAATTCCACTGCCAGATACAACGAGGTCCAAAAACTTAAACTTGTTAGCTGCAGCCTTCATTGTCTTATGGGTTTGCACCTCCATGTCAGCATACGCAACTTTGCCAGATGACTCCAGTTCATCAAGTCTAATGCAGTTTCCATGGATGAAGTCGCTCCATCTAGCTCGTGCATATATGCAGAAAAGGGCTGCTCCACTGAAAACTCTGTCCCAGGTGTCACCGGTGTCCAAACACATGTGAAAATGCCGAATGTCTGCAACTGTCAATGGAGTGGCTTGGTTCAACTTGCTTGCAACGTCACCCCCAGTGGCTCCCAGACAACGCTTGCTGACGGTGATGGGATGGAGGCCGACGATGTCGAAGGAGTACCTGCAAAAAGTGATGGCTTCCAAAATCGACTTCAACCGACTAGTGCGATGTCCAGATGAATGCAAAATCTTAATGATCCTGTACATCTCCGGTTCATCAAGGGGCCAGAAGAAACCCAACTGTTGCAAAGTTGAATGCAGAAAGACCATACTGTTTGCACGTTTCACCAGAGTCTCCGGCGCTTTCCCTGCCAGGTAGTCTCCAAGTAAGTTCATAAAATCATTCACTGAAGAACATACCAAACGCTCATGTTTGCATCTCCATGTATCTGGCCAGTTTCTGATGATGGTGTCCCATTTCATGAGTGCCCTCTGCAGCTCAGCTTCCCGCTTTTCCGTCCAGACCTGGTCCTTTCTTCTAGACACTGCGATTGTGAGCAAAGGCTGCGTGAAAGTATGACTTGGCTCATCAACTGACCATTAGGTTCAAACTGAGGTACCAGCGCATCTAAAGGATCATGGTTTGGGTCAAAAATGCAGGCCCATTCATCTGTCTCCCAAGGCAGTTGTACTGGAGATTCAGCAACATCCCGAATGGCGTGTGCAAGAAGATTTTCGAAATTGAATGCACTTTGTTGTCCAACTTCTAGTGAGGGCGTGACGGCAGCAAATTCAGGTCCAAACTGTTGGAGACCAGGCCGAAGCTCCAAATTTAGGTCAAAACCAGTCCCGTCATGACGTTCATCAATCGCGGCATCAGGCTGTAAGTCATCCTCTGAACCCAAAATAATGTTATGACCAGAATCATCCAAATTAAAAGGATCCATCACCGCATCACAACATTGCGCTACCCCCCAGCTAGAACTCTTGAACCGCAGGGCTTACATGCAACATAGATTTGAAGATCTACCAAGAGGAAGTGCAGACATGAGTTTCAGATTACATAAAGGACGCTTATCTACCTTACAATCTGAGACTCTTCACAAACAAGCAAGAAAAACCAAAAACCACCAACTCTGAAATAACAGCAGTTGTGGCAAGGTTTCAGTTTTTGTTTAAACAGTTGAGTTTTGGTTTGCACTTGTTGGGTTTCTTTTGCCTTACAAATAAAGGCAAAAGATTTTGCAGCAGGAAATAAAGTTATCATCCTTTCAGGAGCGCTAACTTTCAGCTGCAGCAGTCTTTTTCTGCTTCACACCGGATGGATGCCGCACAGAGCCATTTGATCTGTCTGATCTTTGTATGGCCTGGATATTTGGACCTGCTTCTCCCCTGCCATGTTCTTCCTGCGGGAAGCTCTCAGCTGCTTCATTTTTGAAAAGGGTATACCAAATAGATTCTGGAACCTGCGCAAGCACAAACCATTCTGCTGTCTCCAGAACGTGAGGGAAAATCGCCACTCCATCCAAAATGAGCTGTTTGATCTGTTGCGGAAAGCTGGGCAGAAATTGCAAGGAACTAATCTCTTGCACATATATTTCCATCACTCGATGAGACCCAGCGGCCACGACGTCTTGTCAGCTCAGAGTCCTCTGAAGTGAGGAGGAGCCATGAGGCTCCTCCCGCTCGCAGTGAGCCTAAGTCAAGGCCTCTCATTTTCTGAGGTAGAGAGGACATGCCAGTTGCCTCAAGAAGTTTCTGGAAGCGCACCCGCATGGTCTGGCCTGACATAGGCCACAACTTCTGATCTGGTCGGAGTTTTCTGAAAGCCAGCTCTATAACGCTCAAAAGTTCTGGTTGATCAAGTCTCGCTGGTCGGTGTCGTGCTGCACTGAACCTAGCCTTTGGTTCACTTATTTCCAGCAATGCGAAGGGAACAGACCAACCAAGGTCTGAAGGCAAAACCAGATGTCGCCTAAGCGCTTGCATCGCCTCGCCTATCCTGGTGAGTCCTCCCCAGGATAATGCCACTATGCCAGCAACCCTTGTCCACCCCCAGCAAAGTGCTGTTGAAAGAATTGCAAGCAGGGCCTGCCACGGCAAGGCCAGGTGGTGTATGGCAGGGTGGTTCTTGGCGCAGCCACCCAACAAAGCTTTTTTCCCACAACTCCATTGATGGTTTCCGAATAGTGCCCATAGGGCCTGCCTGCTGCATGCAATGCTCTTCCGTACTTCTCCAGGACAAGGTTCAAAGTTTCAATGTCAGTTGCCCCAGAATCCAACAAAACATCAATGGTGAGACCCTGTCCCTCCAACCAAGCACCAAACTGCTCCAGAAGCTTATCTCTGTAATGCTGAATCTGGCCTAAAACAGGCCTTCCAGTGGGAAGTATTGCTCCAGCCCTACTCTGAGCTCTGCGCTTGTCTCTGGCATCTCGCGGTTGCAGTGCAGTTCCATGGCTCTCGCCTGGCGCCCCGTTCGCAGCGCCCCAGGTGACAAATACCCAAAAGATATTTAGGGGTCTACTTAAGGGGAGTGAGCCAGCAGAAAGTCCAAGTGAAGTGCACAGCCAGAGAAGCAGCCAGGTAGGGTCACGGAGAATCCAAAAATCCAAAAGACCTGCAGTGCTGGTGCCTATGAAGGAGAAAATCTAAAGTCCAGGGAATGGAAAAGCATGGAAGAAGTCATGACATGGGCGGCATGCTGGTTGGCAGGCTGATGAGGCTGGAAGATGTTGCGAGCACAAGAAGATTCCCAGGGCCCCTCTCACGGAAATCGGGAGGCTTCAAAGTCCAAAAGTCCAAAATCCAAGTGGAGCCTGGGGTGAGTGCTGAATGGAAAGGACCGTAAGGCGACATGAGAAAACCTGACTCCTCCTTCTCGCGCTCTCCATCGCAAAAAATCCTCCTTCAGCCTCAATGCTAACCTCAACCAATTTGCTGCCGATCTGTTGAGTTGGCCGAGGGAAGCAAGCTCTAAGTAATCCTCTAACGTCCTGCAGCTCTCTGCGATGGATGGAAGAGGCAAGGGCAAGTCTGTGTTGCGGGTAGGGCAATCTGCAACATTGAGTCTCGTAGGCCCAAATTGGTATGCAGGATAGAGATCTCCTGCAAGTGCTGTGGCCCCTGCCCTTCGCATCCATGGCCTGAAGCCTGAGGAGGGATCTTTTTTTTGACGAGAGCAGAAAGGCCAACATTGGAGTCCATGACAATGACAGGCCTTGTGCTTGCTGCCTTCAGTGCTAAGTGTTTGAGGAGCCTGCATGTAGTGGAGGTTTCCTGGATGTTGATATGCGTAGGCTTGGCCCAATGCCAATGCTTCAACACCTTCCAAGAGTGCGACAGGAGCACATCATTGCAGAGGAAAGATTCCAAACCTTGGGTCTTCGGAGAGTGCTGTCTGGCCTCTCGATGCATCACTGTAAGACCCTGGTGAAAGCATTCGGCCAAGGCCCATGCTAGCTTGTCTGTGTAGACTGCTGACTGCTTTGTCCACTTGCCTTGAATGGGAATGTGTTGATGGTCTCTTGTGCACTTTCTGTGAAGGTTTCCTGCCGGAAGGCCTGTGGAAAGGAAAACAAACTCCTTCTGATGTGGAGATCCATAAGCACATGACGCAGCCCAATTCTCCTCCGCCAGACCTAACTCCAAGAGGGCTATCCACTCCTCTAATCTGCGCATCTTGGGCTTCCTGGGCTGCTCCAGGAGTCCAGGCTTCCTCAAATCAGCGCAGAGCTTCAAGATTGCAAGGGAGCGCAAAGCGAGCTCGGTGCCTTCCAAGGTTTTCTCCTCTAAAGGGTTATATCCTCTTGGCTGGTCATAACCTCTGGAAGCTGGGTGCTGGGCTGGGCTGAATGTTGCGCAAGGAGGCTCTATCATGACGCTGTCCAGGCCCTAGCAAATGATATAGCCAAGAGAGCAGCTTCAGTCTCCTCAAGTGGAAAAAAGGCGAGGAATCCAAACCAATGTTTGGTCCAGTGACCCATCCTCCCTCAGCCAACAACTTGGAAACCTTTCCTGCTCCTCCACATAGCTCTATGAAGTGGAACTCAATGCTTTGTGTCTCAAAAACTGCCGGGTGACCGTCTGAAACATGTTGAAACGAAGGGTCAAGCTTTTGAACCAGGGCCTCGGCCCGAGTGAGCATTCTTGCATAACCTCCTTTCTTTCTGCCTGTCCTCCAAAGGGCTCTGACCTCTGCTAAGGGGGCTTGGCATGCAACAAAAGCTGGCATTCGCAAACCCTGCTGAAAGGTTGGTGGCCAAAAAGGGGGCCAGTAAGGCAAGGACCAACAGCTCCTCTGCAACTCCTCTGGGCAGTGCAACAAGCTTGGGCTTGTCAGCATCGAGCTTGGTGGCATCAACTACTGTAGCTTGAAGGCTTTGTCCAAGACGCTCATCAAAGGCCGTCGGTACATGAGCGCACGCACCCAACCTCCAGAAAACATAGAGAGCATCCGCGGTATATGGCAGCTGGGAAACTTCGACAGACAGATATGCCAGAGCCAACCTCTTCTTGGCCGGTGCCGCAAGAGTTGTGAGGCCAAGTCTACGTGTACTGAGGGAGGAGTCAATCTGACCTCCAATGAGCTTGGCTCTGGTGGGGTCAACAAGGTCCTTGTCATCAGAACCTTTCAGGTCAGCTTTCTGATAAGCCTGCTTTGCAAGCTGAAACCTTTGCAAAGCACGGCTCTGAGTTGTGGCTGGTGTGTTCTCAGGGTCTCTTTTCTCTGCCGTCTCGACGGAGACTGTGAAAAAATCATCAGTCACCAACCCTTGCAAAACCTCTCTGCCTCTGAAAATACTGTCTGCCCTAAGCTCCTCACGCTGGCAAAATAAACCGTGATCCTCCAAAAAAGTCCTGTGAGCATCTGTTGCAAATTCAACCCCAAGATGGTCACCTTGAGGGATGGAAGCAAAACATGCTTGCAGAACTGGCGGGTGCTTGTCTGCCGATGGCCCTTCCAGCCTACCAAATTGGTCACCATGCTTGGTCCTGACATAAGGGCCCTGCTCGAGTCTCTGCCAGGAAGCGAAAGCCTGAGTGCCTTCCAAATCTGACACCTTCAAGAGAGGCCATAGCCCATTTGTGGCAGCTCGCTGACTTGATACTTTGAATTGGTGGTAGAAGTCTCTCCTATCAGCTGCGCAAATGCGAAGGCATTGATGTAGTGGACCCACTTCCAAGACTGACATCACGCTAGCTGTGGGAAGGCCCCTTGACACGCTAGGGATTTTGGCCTCAAACCAGTTCCTCAAACCCCTGTCACCAATCATACGATCACAATCAGCATTCTTGTAGTTGTTAAAAAAACTCATTGCGCCTTCTGTCCAACTGTAGCTTTTCTGAACTGCCCTGAGATGCAAAAGCCCATGTGCATCCCAAAACTTTGCTACATGGAGAGTGCTCTCATAAGACTCCGTCGTCAAATCAGGAAAATCTTGCAGTGGCAACTCGCTTGTCCAAATCAAAGGGGCAGGTTCGACAAAAGCAAGCCAAAGAGAATCTGATAGTTAAGGTTGAGGATCCCACTTGGCCTCTCCGGTGATCTTCAAACGTGAAGCATCCAGGCTGCGGTAGGGGCAAAGCTCTTCAGCTCTTTTTGACAAGTCTGGCTCTACCTCAGTTGCTTCACGGAGTCCTCCAGGGGCGCCATGAAATCCACGATGATATCCATCGCCTCCAAGGCCTTCCCAAGTCAAAAAATCACTCAGGTCCGCCAGGAGCGCAACAAGTGAAGTTGATCTACGGCCGCTGCCAGGAACTGAAAATTGGCCTGAGCAAAGCCGCCCCAAGAGCGCCAATTGCGCTTCCGAAGGCTCCTTTGCCAAAGCTTCGGGCGCAACAAAGCGGAAGTCAGCATGCAAGTAGTTGAGGGCCATGACCGTGCAGTGAAAAGCCTGATCAAAGCTCTTTTGCTTTCTTGCTCTGCTTCCGTACTTCCTGGGCTCAAAAACACCTGGTTTGGGTATGGGCAACGGGAAGAGCACCTTCTCAGGGTTCTGTAAAGAACTCCTCTCGATGTGAAGCGTCGAACGCACAAATTGAGCAAAAGCTGTGCGTGAAGTCAAAATCTTGGAGCAGACCGTCCTGCACCACTTGGAAAATGAAAAATCTTGTAATTTGTCCCAAGCCGACTTTGCAGATTCCTTCAACCTGGCAGGCTTGGAGCCCGGAACATAGGCGTTGGGATCTTGGGACAAACTGCACTGTATCTCATCACGAGAAAAGGCTGCTGTGGTTCGTGGTCTGGAAACCCCTCTGCATCGACCTGATGGCCTTGATCATGAACAAAATCCTCAGAAACAAAAGCATCCTGAATGCCACAAAAACTGGAAAATGGCTTGGGTAAAGCTGCTCGGACGGCTGGTTGGGTCATCCTGCCTCCTCGCCTTTTCCTTCTCCTTTCTTGGGTTTGTTTGGATTTCTTGGCGGACGCTTTGGAGCTGGCTTGTCCTCCTCCTCTTTCTTCCCTTTCCTGGCTCGGACTATCTCTGACCTCCTTGTCGATATGATGTCCAACTCCTTGACAAAAGACAGAATTGTTGCTGCCCATTCTGGAGGACAATGCGGTGAGAATGTCATCAACCGAGGATTCGAAGATGGAGGCCGAGGAGAGAACAAACCACAAACCTGGGGGTGGATCCTCCTGCAAAGAAAGCAACCAAGCCACCTCCCACTCGTTCCCGTCCATAGCTGCCTGCAATGTCACTAGAACAAGTGCCATCAGTTCCATTGCGCCCTGATGGTCCTGCTGTAACATCTGGTCTGCCACTTGTGCCGAAAGCCACATGATCAGCTCCAAATCTCGGGCCCCTGAAAATCCACCTTGACGTTCCAAGTACTTCGCAAAAATAGGCTTGGCTCCAAACTCGTCCAACTTGGCTGGCACTGGGTCTACCGGCTTGAGGCGCCGGAAGGCGTTCTGAGCAACTCGCAACATGAAATTGCCCTTCCTCTGTGCTAGCTCGTTCAGCAGCCTCTCTCGACGTGCTGAACCCTTCATTGAAATTGAAGTGCTGCTGCTGGAGGACCCTATCTCGCCTAACACATCTTGGTTTGAGAGCTGAGCTACCAGGGCAGTCAGAGCTTGGGGCTGCTGAAGGAGGAGCTGGGGGATGAGATCCGGTTGACCTCTCTGAGCAGCCTGTAGCTGCTCTATGTACCCTTCCTCTGAGGAGAGCGTTTGGCTCCTCTCCGGCCATCACTTCTGGAAGACCTACTCCTGCTGCTGGTGTGGAAGGTGGTTGCTTGATCCTTGGCGGAGGGCCCACATCTTCTATGAACCTCGACCTGACCAAACTGGGGGTCTTTGGGGAAGGGGCCATAAAAGGCTGCCGGTATGCTGGAGTTTTGTGCTGTATGCGGGATGCTTCCACTGTGCCCTCCAACCTCCTCTGTCCTTCTTGAAGTGCGTGCAGCTGGCTCATCATGGGGGCAAGAGCTGGAGAGCGTGGAGAGCTGTTCTGCCAATTTTGCCACTGAGGGTTTCTTCTGGCCCTTCTTGGGAGCGGCTTGTCCTTTGGGTCTGGCAGCAGGTCGTGGAAAGACTTCTTCCTCCATTGCAGAGTAAAATCCAACACGGCCCTCTGCAGCGCCCTGAATCCAAGAGTCGGCCTCCAAACTCAAAGTATTTCCTGATGGAAAGATCTCCGGAGCATCAACTGGATCCCCTCCTGCTCTGTCGCTGGATCGTGAAGCCTCATGCAAAAAATCACCTCCTGGCTGAAATCCATCAAACCATCCGTGTCGGAGCCTAGAAAGGTTTCCGCGATTTTCCGCGCCATCGTCCTCCTCGATCATGGCTGGAACTGTAACCGCCTTGCTGGGGGCCCAAAAGATCTGAGGGATCGACATGACCTCCCCGTTGAATTGATTCTGGAGCCAAGTAAGCGGCAATGCAATCATCAGACCATTCTGGCGTCGTGCAACTTGGGATTGCCAGCGCTTCGGCATGGCTGGAACTGAGCTCCACTGTCGGAGGGAGCTTGAAGATATACTGGATCACTGTGCCTCCATCGATGATCCTCACATCGTCGAGGCTCTGTGGACCGTTCATACTTCTGCTGGGTAGTCGATGCCCAAAGCCAGGCAATAGACTTGCGCTTCAGCTTTGCTGGGCTTGTCAATGCGAGGCCCTTGTACAATAATGTATAGTGTTGACCTCTGTGAGAGCTTGGGCGTTGGTCGGGGTTTGACGATCTTGCCCCCGACCACAGCCTTCGCCCAATGTCCAGCCTGCCAAGCCCTCCTAGCCCGAACAGCAGGAGAATCTGAGCCCCCCAATCGAGAGCACAAGTCCAAACAATGCTGAGGCAGAGGAGGAATGGATTCAGCCACCTTGTCGTAGGTGCTATAGCCCGCTGAAGGTCCACCACGAGATGGAGTGAGTGGAGGAGATCCTGGCAATGAAGAAGTGCCCAAAAGGCTCCATTGATCACTAGCAGCAGGCTCACCAGCTGAGGCGCTCTCTCCCTGGTTCCCGTGGTTCACAGCCGCTTCAAGCAGGCCGGCGGCCTGCCTGAGCAAGGACACGACCTGACAGACGGTTCGCACGAGGTTGCCACCCTGGTTCATGCAAATAGGCTGCCAGCCTCTCAGAAGGTGATGAAGTAAGGCCAGAAGGGTCAGAAGTTGTGGGTGAAGGGACAACCCAAGGGAAGAGCAGATATGTCAGGACAACCAGAACTGCAATGACCCCAAATCCAAACCCAGCGCAAAAGGTGGAAAACATGACTGGAAGTGATGCTGTGCAATGTGCTGGACACACTACCCCAAACCAAGAAGTCCCAGACCCCGCAAGTAGGAGCCTTCCTACTTCTGTCACCCAGGGATACATGTGCTTGAGCGACACCGCAGAAGTTCAAGGTTACATGTCAATGTGTCTATATCTGCTCTTGCTCATGGTTTCTCCCCTTCAAAAGAAACACACTAAAATCTTGGGCCCCGACCGATTGAACTGTTAGCCCGGTACCCACATCCACCGAGGGCAAGTTCGCCATCTCGCTGGCGCCGCCTCTGTCAGCTTGATCTCCCAATCCTTAAAACCAAGGCATGCCAGGCCAAGGATCACGGGATGTCCGGTGGGAAAGGGTCAAGGTAATGACGTGGGAATGACCAAATCAAATAGTTACTGTAGCCAGAACCCTAAACAATCGACATGAAAAACATGACTGGAAAGGAAATTTTGGAAGTCAAACTTTCGACTCATGAACAGAACAGATGCAGCATTCAATAGTTGCGGGAAGAGTCAGGGGAGAGGAAGACAAAGCAAGAAATAAGATCAAAACGAACGAAAAGGTAGAAAAGTTGCGAGTCCGAAACACGGTAATTTCCCTGACTTTTCGTTTGTCTGAGGCGAAAAACAAAGGATCAGCTGAGAGTACATCGCAAACCAATTTCCAACCGTGCAAAGAGCAAGCCCATGGTATCATGGAACTGAAGAACAACTCTCAATATCCAATTATAGACCCCAAAAAAAAATGCGCAATACAATGGGAAATCTGCCAAGTTTGATCCAAGCATCCCAGCTGGCCTTCAGCATTTCCACCCCAGCACTTCAAGGACTGATCCAATAGCACAGCGCAGGTATGACTTTCGCCAGCAGACATCTGTAGAACTGCTTGACCCAAGTTGATGGGACTCAAGAAATCGCCCATCTCTTGCGGATCAGCGCCAATATCATTCTGGTGACCTTGACCTGACCAAGGGACCCTAAGCAGTTCACTTGGGAAAATGCACCTGGCCTTCGTTGCAGACCACTGGCAAAAAATGTAGTAATTATTATGATCAAACGAATGATGCGCATGTCCTTAGGATAGCACTATTAACATATTTAATAAATAGGATCACCTGATTCACCCCCGGCAGCGCTCACACCGCACCTAGCTGTCCTACGTTGTTGTATCCCCAGCACTTGGCGGAGTCATCATCCAAGATTGCACACGCATGATACGTGCCAGCCGAAATCTGCTTGGCAATTCGCCCCACTCCCAGAGACACCGCTGGCAGTAAATCTCCTTGGTTGTCAGCTGAGTGCCTGATACGCCTGATCCAATGAATGGAAATGTTTGTTGGAACAAGTTTTTCACTTCTAAGGTTTCAAAATACCTCGGTCAGACATCCACAAATTGCCCAACTTTGCAATCCATCTACTCGCCGGCGGTTACCTGCAACTTAGCACAGCATAAAGCATACAACGCATCTACAATCTACAACTTCTCCTGCCGCCATACTACTTGAGGATACTTGAGGATACTTGAGGCTCATAAAATTGACAGAAGCGTAGTCCGTTGTCCAGTCCATCACTCAGCTTCCCAACATTTCCCAACTACTTGCGGCTTATTGCGGCCTATTGTAGCCTAGTTTCCCATTTGATTGACTGCTCCTCCCCAGGTCTCGTCGGTGATGCCCAACCCCAGCTGGCCTGGGCAACAGGCAGCAACACAAAATTTGGCCTCAAAGCCTTTGAACCTTCAACGATCTTGCCCACGGGGATGCACCGGTGATTTTTGACCTGCCATTCGGGGATTTAATTACCTGTATATCCTGTCACAAAGGAAATGCTGAGTGGCCCTTGTGGTTGCGACCCCAGCATTTCACGCTGTCATTGTCCAACAAAGCACACGTGAACTTGCCACCCGTCACGACTTGTCGTGCAGTGCGCCCTGATCCCAGGTTGATCGGTGCCAAATTGTCTCCCATCTGCCCGGGGAGGTTACCGATGTCATCGGTGTTTTCTGTGCCTAACTGGCCTTGACCGTTGCCTCCCCAGCACTTCACTGTACCATCGTCCAAGAGAGCGCATGCGTGTGAATCACCCACTGCAACCTGTGTCGCGAAGCGACCAGTCCCCAGATCCACTGTCACTGCACTCGATGTTGCCACCGTGTTGGAATGCCCGGCCCCACACTGGCCCTTGCCATTCCTTCCCCAACACTTGAGAGCACCATCGCTTAGTAGAGCACAAATGTGACGAGACACGGCCACATCATGAACAGCTGCACCAAGATCAATGCTTGGGAGACTAGTTCCCATCTCTCCACTTTCATCTCCCCACTGCCCAGGAAGTTTCTGGTAGTCAGCATTGCCCCAACATTTCAGGGTGGTCGCCTCCAAGACTGCACAAACAGTCGCAATCCCAGCAGAAAGCTGCGATGCCCAGTATTCACTCTTGGCCATTGACCTTGCAATTGGCGCGCGGAATCTGACTGAAAGCATGGAACATCATGGAACCCACAACAAGACGACCAAGCAAAAACAAACAAAAACAATGCATTATCAATTACCACCCCGATGTCAACATCCTAGGTACGTAAAGCAAACATGAACAAGAACGCCACATAGTTTCCAAGACATGGGAGGAGGGCAGCCGTGTCAACCAATACTCGCAGTATTACACCAAATTATTACCATAGCATATGATTCGGATTTTTTTTTTGACAATCTAGTTTGGTGTCAAAAAAAACGTTCCATGCTATGTTAAGCCTTCTTTCCCCTTTCTTTGTACTCTGAGCCGAAAAACTGCAACAGGATCCTTCCATGTACTTCTCGCCATGATTTTGCCGTCCCCCCATTGCAACAGTCTAACTCTGTCTAATCAGAAGGGTCTTCACAAGAGTGTTGAACAATTTTGAATATTATATATTATCTATTCTCAAGAGTAATGCTCTATCGGGAGGTGCGTTGGTAGGGTGCTAGGTGTTTGGGGCAGGTACGGTGCATAAGGTACGCTAGGTACATGTCGGGGGTACGTTGGGTGCGTTTGAAGGGTACGCTGGGTACGCTTCAAGGGTACGCTGGGTGCGCTTCAAGTTTCCCCGGGGACGCTTCAAAAATGGGATTAACTATTTGTCACCAACGGTCGATGGCATACAATGTTCATAGTGGGTTGCAGTTGAACAATGATTTTACATATGTCACATAACCACGTTCATGCGATACATGCACGGCCATACATGTACGGATGGTACTGTACTTCGGGGCAAGTCATGACTTGCGCACGATTTATCATGGGGTCAATGGTACTGAATA
>Ga0126342_10008543_pt1 | contig 18366 bp, 15 predicted proteins | sample Cyp1metagenome_FD_92528 | JGI IMG/M metagenome (GOLD analysis project Ga0126342, IMG submission 92528) | Coral microbial communities from Lord Howe Island, Old Settlement Bay, Australia - Cyphastrea 1 metagenome | ecosystem: Host-associated > Invertebrates > Cnidaria > Coral ...
TCAGATCTGTTTCACCCACACCACGTCACGATCCTTTGACGGGGACGGCAGCGTTCTCCCCTCTCGGGTATATGCAGATTCAGGGGACGCGGGAATACCGCAGGGTATACCCCTGATATCTATGCCTGAGCAAAGTGCCAAAGGCACCGGAATTCGCCTGGTGTGACGACAAGAGAATAGTTGATTCTGTCAACTCGAGGTTCACTTGTTGTTTTCAGAAAGGACGATATGGCTGAGCACCGGTACCAAGCTTGAGTTTAAAAGGGGGGGGGCGAGACACGCTGCTTGACGCCGTGGACATAACTCTGTCTGCATATTGTTTTTTTGGGTAGTTTGAGGTTCGTTTGATTGTCATATGCTTGGATGGCCGGGTGGCCTTGCAAATAGTCAGTGCACATGGATCACTTGCCAGTGGACATACATGTGCTCCAAGTTGAGCTTGCAAGGTCGCTAACATGATGTTAGCGAACCTGTATGTTGTGTTCAAGATCACCATGTAACTTGGTGAAGTCAACGCAGTTGCTATGTATTTGTATCTGGATGGAAATATTTATATATGCGTCAAGTTCCGTGGAGGACATGCGCAAACATACGAGAACATAACTGCAAGTTTGTTATGTAACTAGCCCTACTTACACCATACATAGCATACATAGCTAAGTCAGCTAAGTAAGATGTAAATGCACTTAGGGCTCATGTGGTATGTTCGCTAACTTATACGGACACATTTTTAATTTGCCACCAGCCACCAAAAAAAACAAAAATGCCACCATGTCCTTTGGTTTCCTTCGCTGTGGGGTGTTGTTTTTTTTGCACCAAAACTCCCTATTGTTCTAATTCTGGGCCGTTGGAACATGTTTGAAAAATGAGAAACAAAAATTGATCAGCATCCATGCGCAGCTGTAAAGTCGCTGTCCCTGAAGATTTGTTCTGTGTTCACAGGCTGAATGTCTACAATGATGGTTTCGGGCTAACTTTTTGTGTGGTTTCCGTTTTTTACAGAAACTTAAATATAGGCCCATATGCCTTTCAAATTTGACAAGATACGAAAACTATTTTTTCACTTAAACACTGTGGTTCCATCTCACCCGGTGCCACACTCATGTGCCTGCTGGGCTTGCGCGGCAGCCTGCACGCAGGCCGGCCACGCCGACCAGGGTTGGTGTGTGTTTTTTCCGTTCTCTGGGTAAATATCCTGTGCCTAGAAACGAGCAATATGTTGCATGAAAAAACCAATTCCCAAACGAAAAAGAAAAGTCACATTCGAGTTCAAAAAGTAAACCAATGATATCCATGAATCTGGCGGGGTATACATACGCATCCAAACACGACCATATGAAACAAACCAACTTTTGTTCAACAATCTCATGTATTGAACCTTAAGGCTTGGAAAAGGGCTTAAGACATGTTTGCGATTTTTTTCCTGGTGTCCAACCGTTTTGTATTGTCTCATGGACCCATATCAGAGGGTGATTCCTTTGCTTTAAGGGTGATCCTATATAAAAGATTTTGTTTTTTCTTATTTATGTTATGGGAATGGTTTTGGATATGCAGTTGGGATATTTAAGGTATCTGGTCAAACCCAATTGGTTCCCCCCTTAGTTGTTTCCTAATGTAATTTTCCAATTCATATGCTGTGTTCCTTTATGATAAAACAGGGTTTGACCAGATACCCCCCGGGGGGGAGGGAGGATTCAGTTCTATAAGTAGGATGGTAACACCTTCCACCAGAAGGAATCAAGGTCAGGGCCTCTGGAGCTCGACCATGAACACAACAGCAGGGACATGAGCTCGCTGTTAGCACAGAGGATCAAAAATTGAATCTGTAGATCCAGCGGCCATGCCCTTAGATCCAGCAGCCAAAACTGAGCTGGAAGAAGCAGTTGCGGATGCTAACCGGATTGGGATTGTGGTTGGGGTGCAGAAGCTTTTGGCCAAACTTAGCTCTTTGGGCCTTCTCCGAAGTCAGCAGATCGCGCCTCAATTTGTAGGGACGCACCCAGCAAATCGAGATGGTTTTGGCATCTCAGCAACCCACACCCACGGGTTGCTGGACGACCTATGCACAGTGGGTTTTGACCACAAGCAGATCGATGGCATCTGCGTGGATGTGGCGTCTGATGAGGTGTACAACTTCAACCATCGGCTATCCGAAGCAAGTGGTGGGGCCTTGCCGCCAATCCCAAAACAACAGCTTCGGCATGCATCCCTATCCGCCAGTCATACCAATGCTGCTTTGCGCTGCATCGTGGCAGGCACCCCGCACGATTCATCAAGCCCTTTAGTTGTTCAAGGGAAGCTCAACTTGGAGCAGGTTGGCATGGACCAATACCATGTAACTGTATCCTATTTTTTCTCCAACATTCAAGAAGGGTCAAATTAGGAGGGGCAAGTTGAGCACCCTGCGAGGTCAAGCAAGTTGACGTCGCCATGTATGAAGCCGCTACCAAGGGGCTGACGTGGAGGGTCATTTCGGCAGATGCTATGGATGTCAAGGGCTTGGGTGACATCATCCAAGCTGGATGCAACGCTTCTGCGCAATTGGCCAGAGGGGAGTCTGAGTTTCAGATCCTGAAGAGGGTGATGAACTCGATCAATGCACATGGGGGTGTGGGGAAACAGATCCTTTTCAGCTCCGTCAAGCAGGCGATCATGAAAACCAAACCGCAGTGTCACGAAGCGATACCAGAAATGTTTACATTTCTGGTTCGCTATGGTTCTACCACAAGTCTGCAAGAACGAATCACGCAAACGGAGGCGCGAATCAAGGCTTCCAAGGATGGGCCCAGGAGTCTGGGGCGTGATTCCTATCAGAACTTGTCCATGGATCCTAAAGACACAAAACAAGAGACCTTCGTGATGTTCAGGCATGCCCTTTTGAGTCTGGCATATTCTGGGAAAGATAGGAAGATGATCGGGGCAGCAGATGCGAGAAAGGTTGTATCCAAGGACCCCGTCATTTTGACAAAACTCCAGTTGTGCCAGAATATCATGAAAAGACTTCGCAACCACTTCTCATCCAAGCTTGACTTCTCCAAGTTGGACCGTGAGGTCGCAGTGGGGTGCAAAGAGCTATTGCATGAATTTGAAGATACATGCGTTCTTCTGGCCTTGGACAAGAAGGTTGGAGTCAAGAGCAATGAGGAGGCTGCATGTCTCTTTGTAGATAAGATTGAGGAGCTTACCCAAATCAAACTTACCAGTGACTATGATTCGTTTCGCCCCACTGTTGTGCCCACGGCGGCAGCTCAGTGTTCCAAAGGAGCTTTGAATCTTTGGCTGAAATCTAAGTATATAATTATTGGTGCTTTTAAATTTCCACCAGGCAGGTTAAAGGGATTGGAGTTCTGTGGAATTCTGTTGTTCTCATGTCAACGCAGTTTGGATCAGCGGTAACTCTGACCAGTGGTAGCACCTGCCCCAATGCAAGGATCAGAGATGTTGACGATGATGGCAAGGTGAGCGAGGAGGTTTCCTTGGTGCGAGAGTTGGGGTTTGAGGTGGGGCAGGCAGTGATGAGAAAGCAGGACAAGATCAAGGGAACCATTGAGGCGATGGCTGGCGACAAGATCACTATCAATGTAGATGACGGCCCCATCACGGGTCGAGCCCATGTGTCAACCGAAGGTTTCCGGAAAGGTCAGTGGAAGATATTGAAAACAAAACCAGAACCGCCTCTTGAGGTCCTTGATTGCTCGCTGTATTCAGCGCTGGCATCTGAGGAATTCAAGATCTGTGTCACGAAGGGTCAAATTTTTAAGACTCTTCTTGACATGGAAGAGAAACACAAGAGGGTTCTCGCATGCGTCAAAATGACATTGAAACCACACAGGGATGTCATTGCACTCAAGGCCTTTCCTGTTGGTAAACTGTGCCTTGTGCCTTGCAGCACGAAGATTGAAACTCGTGACAAATTAGCTGCAGGGTCGGTATCTTTGGGAACCATCAATGGTACCATGTTCCAGGTGGGTTCATGTTTCGTTGGCCCCGACAAAGATCAAAATTTTGACAAGGCATTTCTCCAGCCCTTTTGGTCCGTACGGGTCACACACGACCCTGACAAGGCCAATGTATCAATTGAACCGCAATTTGATTTGGCTACAAATAATCCAAATTTCACAATTCCTGTGATGCGAAACATCAAAGAGTTAGCAGCTAACGACGTGCTGCTACGGTATGTCCAGAAGGACAAGCCAGAGGTCCAAGTGGAACCATTGGTTCCGGAACCCAAACGTCGACGTATAGGAAAGGGTAGTTGATTGGCCACTGCAAGCCCCTTGCCTTAAACATGCCCATTTCCTTCTCAACAATGAACAATGGTTCAGACCGAGATTTATAGCCTTACCGTTTTCTTTGAGCCAATGCAATGAGTTTGATCTCGTTGAACGTAGTGGGCGGGCAAGAGCGTTGGCAGGTAGCAGTTTGGATATTTTCGATCAAAGAATGTCACCAAAAAGAAATGAACAGTGGCAGTCAGCTGTTATTCTAGTGGAAAATCGTTTTTGCCCCCAAAAATCGCATTGCCCCAAGCCTTGCGTGGTCAGGCGCGCACAGCTTTGGCGCCCGGGAACCTGGGGTGATAGTGTGGTTCCAGCACAGGGCCATGTAGAGCTCGTGCACAATGGCAGGGCATGCTTTCATTGCTCGCCAGCTATAGGGATGACAAGTCCACCGTGTGATAGGATTATTGACAAGAATTGAAGCAATTGCAACGACGTGGTCAGATCTTCCAGGCAGGTGAAGGTTCAATGCAGCACACTGTCCGAAATATGTCTGTTATATGGCGAATATATGTATTTTATTGTACATTATACAGATGCCTTTTTACTTACATACATACATACATACATACATACATACAAAGATACATACATTTGTGTACGCAAAAGAAATAGGTACAACTACCATGTAGTTGTACCTATTTATTTTGTGCTCAAGCCATACATACATACATGCATGCATGCATACATACATACATACATATATACACACACACATATATATAGTATATATACATCTACATATATTTATATATGGCGAGCCCAGTATTGTATGTATAGCCGCCCATTGCTGCCGTTCTTCGAGGCCACACTTCATTCCAGGACAGAAGCTTCCTTGAACGCTGGGGACCTCAAGCATTTTGTAGCTGTAGCCAGAGTGGCTTCACTTTATTTGCCATGTGAAATGTGACAGATGTTGATGACAACAGGTCTTTGTTTGATTCTTTTTGTTTTGGGTGAAGGAAACAAGTGGTAAAGCCAGAAGTAGGCCATACATAGATGCGCAGGGCTGTCTCAAACAAGCTCGCGCAATCCGCAGGGCTCTTGCTCGCGGCAATCATGGCGTCCTCTGCTGATTCTGCTGATGCTGATCAGCAGTCAGCCACCATGCACATTGAGCGCCGCTGGGTGGTCAGGACCCCATCCAAGGGGCGGGGCAAGTATTGGGTGGCCAACACCAAAGATGATGGTCAAGGAAGGCCATACATCAAGCTCCAGAAATTTGACCGCTCCTTCGTTTGGTTTTGTTTACGGAAAGGGATGAGAGTGGGGGAGAACGAATGCTCTGCCAATGTGTCCCAGTTTGATGAGCTGATTGCAAGGCGCAAGGCTGCTTCAATTGCAGCGGTCCATCGTGCCCTGGAATCTGAAGGAGGCGAGAATCCAGACAAGAAGGCGAAGAAGAGGAAAATTCGGGAGGAGGACTCCAGCTTGGTGGACGACCATGTGGTAATTGAGCTGGATGAGATCCAAGTGGGTTCGAAGCAGATTGGTGGGTTTGGAGCCCGAGTGCTGTGGGGCTTGGACAGCTCCACTTTGTGGCTCGAGCTGACTGAGACCAACTTGGAATATATGCGCCAGCTCGTCAGCCAGGGGCAGGAGAAGAAGGGCAAGACCCACAAACTCAGAAGACTCAAAAGATTCATGTCAAGCCCGAAGGCAGCTCCCAAGGCATCAGCAAAGGCAAAGGCCGCTGCTGTGAAGTCTGCTCCAAGAGCCCCGAAGGAGGAGAGTCGACCAGTAGTCGACTTGCCTGACACTCTGCCATATCCAAGTTCTCCCATCGAAGTTCCCCCAGTTGAATTTGATGCTGGTGAAGTTTGGACGGATGCGCAGCCCCGATCACCATTCACACCAGTTCGCGATGAGGATGAAGAGGCAACTCAGATAGATGTTTCTAGCTAGAAGACTTCTGGGTAGCAGCTGCTACATGTGGCCATCATCGAATCGAGCCCGTCCACAGGATGGCGCAGCCCAGTTTGGGAAAATAGTGTAGTGCAGCTATGTCATGTCTGGGAATGTTGCAAAAAAACAAGAAGAGACAACCACCTACTTATTTTTTCAAAAGCGCATCAGAAACCTAAGAATAATTAGTGCCCCACAATGGGGCCATCCCAGAGCAGCTCATTACCTGAAGACTTGTTTGCTGATTTGTGGTAGAATGCTGGTTTTTCAGGTTCGCACTGTTTCAGCATCAGCAATATCTTCGCCCCGAATCTGGTAGGGGGTGTTGCAAGTCCCCCCCTTTTGACCCCCTGTTGAAATTTTCTGATGGTAAGACCACAAGGGTTTCCGATTTTTTCTTCAAGAGACACTCAACAAACCTTATCCTGACCTTTTTGCACGATCTCTCCAAATAGGCACTGTGCTGTAAGTTTTGTGTTGCTTGCGCGAGCTCTTCCTCTAGCCCTGCGCTTGCTTTTATATATATATATATATATATATCTATCTCTCTCTCTCTCTATCTCTCTCTCTCTCTTGCGCGCGCTCACTAAATAGGCCCTGCGCTGTTTCAGTACTATTGTGCGTTGCCTGAGTACAGTCAATGTTAACCATGTGGCTGGAATTGGTTGCTTGGCCAAAACTTGATCTTTGCAAAACAGATTTGTCATTTTCCGGTTGGTTTGGCACCAAAAAAAAGGCCCCCATTCCTGGGGCCTTTTTGTGGAGTGCCAAAGCAAAAGAAAATTGCCAAAACAGATGCGTCAATCCACAATCTCAACTCACATCGCATGTGTTCACGAACAAATGTTTTTTCGATGATGCAACAAATTGTCTCTTCAAATGCAACAGTGTGGGGATGGTTGAAAACAGTGTTTTTTTTTGCACATGGTGATGATGCGTGAACCGTTGGTTCAAGAGCGCGTGGCATTTTCAATGTTTTACAGTTTTACAGCAGTTTTCATTGTGACAATTATCAGGCAATACTCTCCACTGTGAATGTTGTCAACCTCAGGCCAAATCGAACATTTTTGCCAGGGTTGAAGCCTGTGCGCTACCAATCTTTAGTCTCCCTGGTGTGCCCATGTCTTCGGCCCATGGAGAAGCTGATGTTGAAACGCTGCATGCTGCGAAGGCGCTTGATGCAGCTTCGGATACGCCTGCTGCTCTATCTTCCCACACTGAGGAGGGGTCATTTCAGAATAGATCAGATTCAATCCAATCTTGTTTCTTTTTCTCAAGCTAGAGGTCAGGTTTAGTTTAGTCAACAGTTTGAACCCATTTTAGGCCATGACTTTCCTTGCCAACGTTCTCACCAGGACCTGGATTTGCCCGACGATGAAATCGCTAGAGCGTTGCAAGCCCTTGGAGACCCATTGCTGGAGGTGAAGACGGAACCTGAGGAGGAAGGGAATGATGCCTGGGATTCGACTTGGTGGGATGGTTGGTGGGACTGGGATGGTGCCGTGAAAGAGGAGGTTGAGGAGGAAGGTGTGAAAAGTGATAGTTCCACTCAATGGGACACATGGGACCAATGGTCATATGAGCACCAGCCCCAACAGACCCCCGACGAGAAGACAGCAGTTCCAGACTCTGACCACCAGACAAGCTATGAGGATATTCAGGATTCCAGCCAATGGCACGCATGGTCTGACTCCCACCATTGGGCGTACACCAGCCAGCATGACCGTCAAAATCAATATCAGTATGGTTCCGGGAAAGGCTCTTTGCGAAATCAGCAGAACAAGTCATGGGCAAAGGGCTGGTCCAAAGGGAAGCACAAAACCAAATCTAAGATCAGGAAGCCAGCATGGGCATATCAACATTGGAGGGATCGCCAGATGGTGGCCGGAAAGGCAGCCAACAAAGGTAAAAGGGATGACTATGGGGGCATCTACACAGAAGATGGTTATCGTGATCATGATGGTAACGAATGGGAGCGCCTAGGCCATATCTAGAAATATAAATATTTCTTTTGTTGGAAGTCATCACAATATAAAATGAATTCCCCAGCAAGATGCCTTTCTGGGTGTCCTCTGTTTGTTGTGCCTTGAGGTGTGGCATGGGCAGAGCACGGAAGAGGAGTCGCGGTTCTGGCTCGCGTGAGAAATTGGAGCTGCGTTCCTCTGCGGCTTCATCCACTGGTGAGGCAGTGTCCCAGCAGGAGCGCTTGCTGGCATGGAGCTCCATACAGCAGCTGCTGGGAAAGATGTAGATCCTAGATACAGACCATTGGCCCCTCCTAACCTGGTGAAGGTGGAAATATACACGCTGTTTTCTATCACACCCACAATTTATTCAACATAGCTGTTTCACATGTTTTGTTTGTTTCTATCGGTGTTTCCTTCATATTGGAATTGGGAGCCAGTGACACTAGGAATCCAGCTAAGAGCCTCTTCGACTCGGGTCGTGGTGCCAAGGATATGGAGATACAAGCTGATCTTAAGCTTATTTATTTTCATCACCAAAACAAATTGTGTTGGTTAAGCATGTGTGCTGCCACTTTTTACCCGACCTTTTAACATGTGCTGCACTGTGCCGGCTGCGACAGCAAAACAAATGAACAGCACGAGTGTGTACGGCTTTCAAGAAATTTCCAAAGAAGATTTTAATGTGGAGACCCGGGGAGACCCTCCAACAACCCACTAAGCAATGCATTTTTGAACATCTATTTTGTGCTTTGAAAAGAAGGAGATGACTGGTGATGAGTTAGTCAGGGTGCCAAAATCAAATAGAAATGTTCCTCGTAAATAAAATCTGTAAGATTAAGAATGTTTGGGAGAATTGCAGATGTGTCGGGTTGAATATTAAGGGTTCACAGTTTCATTGTTTTGTTTGGTTTTTTAAAATATAGAAACATTAACATTCAAGACCCCAAACCCTAAACCCTAAACCCTAAACCCTAAACCCCATGCCAAAAAAACGGGCAGCATTCCGTTATGTTTTTATCGTTCGATAAAAACATGAAACATCAAATTTTAGTTTTTTATCGTTCGATAAAAAAATGAAATATCAATTTTTGGTTTTTTATCGTTCGATAAAAAAATGAAATTTCACTTTTGAGGTTTTTATCGTTCGATAAAAAATATTAACTATCAGTTTTCCAGTTTTTATCGAACGATAAAAATGTGAAATGTGTATATTGAAGTTTTTATCGAACGATAAATCATGATATATCACATATCAAAACAAGATTTCCTTTGAAGGTCCTGGGTTGGAATCTTGTTTCAATCGAAAACAATTTTGGGCAAATAAATTTGGGAAAATAATTTGGGAAAACCACCGGCTTCAAGGGTTGCTTGTGTCGTTGGAAATGTTGCAGGGCTGGTTGCATGTCGGTTGGACAGATGCAGTGGTCATGTCCAGTGGCCATCAGAAGTGATATCAAGTTTGCACAGGGCACCACAGCTCGTGCTGTTTAGGGCAGGGCACTGGCTACTTGCTCGCCCATGGCTGCTCCCCATCCTGACTCTGACGCTGAGATGCCTGATCTTGAGCTTTCAAGCTACAGCTCAGAGTCAGAGTCAGAGGCCGAGCATGAGTGGGAATGGGCTGTGGCAAAAGATCCACGTGTGGATTTGATCTACAGGGTTCCCGCCTCCGACGAGTTCCACTTGGTGTCCTCACAGTGGTGGAAGAAGGCAGACAAGGGACAACCATTGCGCTTCAATGTGAGCGGCAAGTACTGCAGCTCACAGAGGTTTTCTTTGGCCAGTGAGGTCAAGGTGGTTGGGAACACCACCATCATGATGTATGAGCACTCGGCCAAGCAACCTACAAAGCGCTACCCGCCAGTGGTCATTAGATCCCTTGGGGGAACCATCGTGGTGACGTGGGATTGGACGCGATCAGAGGACGAGTTGACTGTGGCAGTGCAGTACTCGTATGCCATGAGCGGCAAGCCCTTCAAGGTCATGTTCTACGGCAGCCAGGAACAGATCACAGTGGTCAATGCCCTGAAAGACTTGAAGGCCCAATCAGTGAAGGAGAACCAGATGTCGAAGCACCAGGTGATCAAGAATGCGTACGGCATGCACCCGAATTGTAAGATGCAGTGGTGCCGCCGTGATGCCGCTGCTGACTGAGGCTGCATAGGTTTTAGCGACATGTGGCATTTTTGCAATGCTTGTCAGAGGGACGAACAGTGTTTGAAACTAAACAGCATCCAGACTTGGAGGTGCATTTCATTGAGTAAATGGGGTATACCATTTACCACCAATTATTGTTTACAAACCACTTTTAGTGAGATGGACGTCCAAGTACACAGGTCAGACCTCTGACTTGGATTGATAGGCTTGGTTTTGACGATGCTGAAGCCGCCCAATCCAGACCCAACCGCAGGTGACAAATGAATGCGACAGTTTGGTTGTGTGACTCTGTGGTGCAGCATGTTGACTCCTTAGAGCTAGAAAACCATTGGCCGCAGGGCGATGCCAAATCCCTCGGTTCATGCAATAGCCAAAGTCCAATGAAATTACATAGCCAGAGGGATATGTGAAAGGTTATTCATGGGGAAGAGAGGTCTAGGGTAGTTTCACACAAGTTGCCACGAGAACGGTGCGGCTAGATTGGAAACCATGTCACGATTTTCATTGGATCTTCAATTTCAGAACAAGAGCCCGTTAAGATATATGATGAGTGTATGCGTCCAATACATAAATATAGATGTGTATATACACCTGGAATAAGTACCAAACAACGGCATTTTTGGTAGTTTTTTTTGTAGTTATTCTTATCCAGGAATAGATAGGTACATAAAAAAATATAAATGTATGAGTCAATAAAAATACAAATACATGTAACACTGATATATATATATATATACACAAATAGGCGCTCAACCTGTCCGCGGCTCAGGCCCACCGCTTTCGCATGTGCAGTGCAGCGCAGGTGGCAGTTCGGTGACCCAGCATGATCCAGATATGTCATTTGTGCTGTATGTGCAGGGCAGGTGTGCTCGCGCATTGATTTGTTTTTTCTTGCTGAAGTCAAAGATAGTGGAAATAAGATAGTTGCTGATGGAAATATTTGCCTTTGTATTAATTTGCACAGGGCTGTCTATAGCTCGTGCACATTGACATTGAAAACAGTCGAAGTCTCGGGTGGATACACTTCATTGTGCACAGGGCTGTCCAGCTCGTGCGTTTTGAATTGATTTTTGCACCGGTCTTTTGCTCACAGGAGATTCTGTGGTAGTTCGCTGCTTGTGCTGTGGTCATTGGTCATGTCCACAGCGGAAGGCAGGGCACTGGATGAGCTCAAGCAAATCCAGGAGTTCCTGCAGTCCCAGCAGGGACTGATTGGGGAGGACGCGGTGCAGCAGCAGGCCGCGGTGTGGCAGAAGCGGCTGAGTTCCCTGAACCTGAGTGCAGCTGCGGGCAGGCAGTTCGCAGACATGGTCCGGGTAGGGCCATGGACGAACGCCCAACAGCAGCAGCTGGCGACTGCTGTGAACTCCAGCGTTCTCAGGACCAGCGCTGGTGCTTCTCAAGGCCATAGGCGCCAGCTGCAGGAGGCTTTGGATTTCATCAAATACTTCTCCAATAAGGACTTGGAGGTCCTGCGTGACAACCAGGTGTCAACCCACCACAAGCTGGACCAAATTGTGACTCGTTTGGTGAGGTTGAAGCTCCATTTGCCATCGGAGCCAACAACACGCCACATTTTGGCTGTGGCCATGGATGCAGGGTTGCACCGACCAACTGCAACGGATGCCTTGTACAATCTCCACAAAGAGTTGAAGCGTATGCTGAAGCAAGCAATCAAAGGCGCTGCAAAGCCTGCTGATGATGAACACATTGTGAAGTATCCCTCAAACCCAGCAGATTTGCCCCCAAACTTGCTGGCAAGGGCATATGACCAAGACGATTCATATGGCAGCCTGGCGACCGCTTCTCTCGACCTTGCTGCTTCAGCTGCGAGCATTCCGTTGAGGGCATGCAATCGCAACTTGAGAGTTGCAGCGGGTGCTCCGATTGCAGCGAGCGCCTCCAGCCCATCGGTGGGAACCGCCCCTGCAGGGTCACCTATGGAACAGTGTGCCATGATGATGATGAACTTTATGATGCAAATGTGCAGCCAGGGCAACCAGCAAAATGCGGCTTCGTTGACCACTTTCAAGCCGCCTGCTTCCAAGAGACGTGCCATTGGAGATGGCAGCCCTGATGAGCAATCTACACCGCCGAAGCAAGAACAGCTTGCTTTGCCAGACCAGCCTCATGCCGAGGCTGCAAGCGTGAAAGCACCACAGGCTTCCACGCCGCCAGCAGTGCCAGAGGCTTCCACACCACTTTTCAAGGCAGGTGAGGACAAACCCAACTTGCCATCGCCAAAGGCTTTAACCTTTCCAGACATCACTCCAGAGAGTCAGATTGCCAAGTACAATGCGGCTGTGAAGAGCCGCCAGGAAATCAAGCATGAGGTCAAGCAGGCAGCAGAGGCTGCAGAGGCTGACAAGGCTGATTCTGAGCAACCTGATCGGAAGAAGCCAGGCAGCAAATCAAAGGCCAAGGCGAAAGCCAAGGCGAAAGCCAAGGGCGAGCCAAAGGCCAAAGTCACAGCAAAGGCCAGCGCAAGCAAGGCCAAGTCACAGAAAGAGACATCTGGGCAGGAGCCTGGAAATGAAGAGCCGCCATGCAAGAAGGCAAAGGTGGTTCCCAAAGAGGAGCGGGTGATCTATGACTTGGAGAACAAGCCGTCTCAAATGGTGAAGGGAAGCCCAACGGTGTGGTATTTGGGAGGCAAGATCCATTGCAATGGCAATGACTACCGAGTCTTTCTCCGATCGAATGATCGAAATGACCGCAAGGTCAGGGTTGGGCCCTGCCCCGAAGAGAGTTGGCAGAAATGTTTGAAACTCATCGAGGAGGCACATGCCGAGGATCAGAAAAATGTCGATTGAGAACCCAATCGATGTCGACATGTTGTCCAGAACATGTCAAGAGGCATGTTGTGTGTGTAGCTCTGTGGGTATCTATAGGCAGGCAACACTCCAGCTCGCTGCGGGGAAAACAAAATATTGTACAGGCAAGGGTTGCATGCTGTTCAATTGTTGGACCCAAGCTGTAAAAGCAATTCAATAATTGGACCCTGCAAAGGGTTGCAGGCTGTTAGATCGTTCAAGTGTTTTTTGCAGACTTGTTTTTCGTTTTTCTCCACCGCCCGATTCCTGAGGTAAACTTTTGAGAGCAGCAGGCTCCGCTGGCTGACTGGAGGGGCGATTGGCAAAGCAAATCCACCAGCAATTTATTAGAAAAGACAATGTTCCAAGGATGTAGCAGATCGTAGTAGTAGATCGTAGTAGTCATTGTCAGCACGAGGGACCACCATGCATGCAGACCCGCAGCAGGAGCAATGTTCAGGACCAGGAATGACGCAGTTGCAACAACTCACAACTTGACATGTGTAACTTGCAATGCACAATTTTGTAGCCAGTGGTGCACATGCTGAGGTACTTAGGGCCTTGTGGTGGTAGTTTTTGATTTCACTTTGTCAAATGTCAATCACGCAGACAGGGCAGGGATGTGGCTGATGGAGAATCTCGCCCATGTACACCGCAGGGCGCCGTTCGCTCGTGGTTGAGGCAATTGTTAAACAATGCCTCCCAAAAAAGCACTCAATCCAGTGCTGACTTCTTCTCACAGTCACTCGTATGTGAGCCAAAGTGGTTTAGCAGCAGTCTTGAAATCAATCAAGGAACATGGGTTGCCAGAAACAGCTAGCAGGGCAGGAATCAAACGAGCGCGGGAAGCAGCGCTTCCCAGTGAGTTGTGGACCAGTGTGAAAGTGGAGATGGAGGATGGCCCGTGCAAGGAGATTCCTTTAGTGAATCCATGTCAGCTACTTCAATACATGGTGTCCGAGGTGGCTTCCTTTGCAGACTTTTTTCGCGGCAAAGCTTCAAGAGCATCCTAACTCACAAGCAACCCCTTGGTCCATATCGATGTATAGCGATGAAATAATCCCAGGAAACGCATTAAAACCCCGAAACGACCGTAAGCTGGTCGCACTATACTGGGCATTCGGCGAACTAGATGCCGCAGTGGGGCACGAGAATCTTTGGCATCACCTCGTTGCCGTGAGGTCGTCGGTGATGCGGTCAATGAAGAGCACCTGGAGCCAGCTTTTCCGATTGGCATGCAATGCTTTTTTCCAAGATCCTTTAGATATATCCAAAGGTCTGGCCCTGAACATCAGGGGACATGGAACCCGATTGTTCTGGGCTAAAATTGGATTAGTCGTTGGAGATGAACCTTCACTGAAAGGGTGCTGGTCTTGCAAGGGCTCCTCCGGGACCCTCCCTTGTCTGTATTGCAAAAATGTGACCCTTGCATCCCTGCAAGTGGCGCAAAACGATGCCACCGGGTACTTTGTACCCCACACAGAGACAGATGTCAGCAAGTGGATTCTGCAAGATGACAATTCCATCATCCAAAATGCAGTGGCCTTGCATCAGCAGTTTGGTCAGGTTTCAAAGGCCAATTTTTCCAGGTCTGAAATGGCACTTGGATTGCAGTACGCGCCAGAAGGCGCACTGTGGTGCCCAGAGTTGCTCAACCACCAGCTTCATGGTGGGCCAATATCCGTGACTCAATTTGATTACATGCACATATATTTTGTTTCAGGTGTCTGGAACACGGAGACGGGCTTGCTGCTCCAGGCAATTAAGGATGTGGTCACAGTTGCTGAAGCGGATCGCTTTTTGAAGGGGTTTGTTTGGCCTGACCAATGGAACTCAAGAGGGGTCACTGGCAGACGATGCCTTGAGAAATTTGTTGCCGATGGGTCCGCAGTGGCGTGCTCTGCGTCAGAGGGTTTGTCTCTCTACAGCGTCTTCAGATTGCTCGTGGTTGCAGCTCTTCCAAACAGTTAATAGCAACATGTAACAGTTTTCTTTGGTTTACCTATCCAAACATTTACCAATTGACGATAAGTTTTTTTTTGATTATGCTGTTGCAAGTGGATCTTTCTGGGTTTTAAAAATTTCGCGCCAACTTCACATGTCAAGGAGAAGGTTGCAAATGGTGTTTCGCGACAGGTGGACCTAGCCAAGCGGTCCTATTTGGCATTGGCCAAAGTTTTGGAGCTTTTGAAATGGGAAAACCAATCCTCTACGGCTGATCGTTTGGAGGTAGCCATCAATGTTCATGTGACTGCCCGTCTCCACGCATACGGGGAAGCCCAGTTTCCACCGAAGTGTCACTATAGTGCCCACTTACCACTGTCCTTGCGAAAGCATCGCCTATTGAGTTGTTGGGTACATGAAAGGAAACATAAAGAATTGAAAAAGTATGCATCGGATTCCAACAATTGCAATTTGAGCAATTCCTTTGAGAAAGGGTTGCTTCGGCAGGTGGTTCTAGCCCAGTTGAATTCCCTCCAAGATCTGTCCATTGGTGAAGGCTGCAGGATGATCAAGGCTTCTCCTGCCGCGCCATCTCTACATGACCATGTTCGGCGCTTCCTAGGCTTTTCCCCGATTCAACCGTTGGATGTGAAATGTTCCAAGCAAGCATTCCTGGATGCTGCGAGCAAGTGTGCAGCAAAAGATGTTGTGGTAGCTGTCTCTGGGGATGTGGAGTGCGTTGGCGAAGTATGGCTCTTTGTAGAGGCCAATGGCGAGCAGCTTGTATGTTGGAGTCCGTGGGTCACTCTTGGGAACAATCGGTTCACTCCTGTGGATGATCCGCAGTTCATGAATATGCAGTCCATCAAACGATGCTGCATTTATTCCAAAGAACGGTCTGGAAATGTATTGGTGGTTCCTTAAAGGATCCTGCCTGACATAAACAGCATTGTTCTCTTTGCTTCCAAAATAATGTTTTCAGCGCGTGCTGTCCAGTGGGCGAGACTGTTTCTGTGTCCCTGCCCTTCCTTCGGGCGAATTCACTATGTATACAAGATCCCTGCCCACACACTGCTCGGTTGTTTTGCCTGTATCCCCCTTCCCCCAAACCTATTTCCCCAAAGAAAATACAGATACGGAGGTGGGGGGGGACCGTTGGTGGATTCAAGGGTTTGCCAAAAATTGTTTGGAGTTGACTCGCCAGCATGTGTATTTATAGTTTATATTCTACCGACAAGAGAACCCTTTGTCACACAAGTTTCGCATGAGAACACAATGGCAGGCTATTGACTCGGTATACTCCACTTTAAAATGCACTTTCACCCCATGTTTGTTGATTAACGGACGTTTATTTTTCACAATGGTAATGCAGATGGCTTGTGCCTGTGCCACTGAATCGTGATGATACCATATATCATTATCCGAAGCGTGTACATGTATAGACCTGCACTTCTTTCCTGCCCATGACCACAAGAGCCACAAAGACTGTTATATACATGAGTATATGTATGGAAACGTGTGTCGCTGCCATGTCAATGGCAGTATACTTGGGAGTGCAGTTGAGATTACGTGGGTATTTCAGCCCCTTATTTCTATTTACGTCGGTGTGTACCCCTTATTTGATTTTGACAGAGAGAGAGATACATATATGTATATGTGTAAATATATTTACATATATAGATATATACGTAAATATAAATAGATAGATAAATAAATAAACAAAAATAAATAAATAAATAAATAAATATATATATATTTATACGTGTATCTATATATGTATATGTAAATATGATATGCACATATATATATATATATCCCGCTATCTATCTACTCAAACCTGGAAGGGTATCCCAGTGAAGCAACTGGATTTGGAGATAGACAAGTAGGTTCCTGAAGCATGCAATTTATTGCATGGCCTTTGTTTTCAAGCAGCTTCCAGGATGACTTATAAGTAAAACGATTGATGATTGCCAATGTGGTGAGCCCCTACGGATTATAAGACAGTAGATACACTTCCCGTTGTTACTGGCAACTATGCTATATGAAAGGATAAAATTCCTTGTGGGATAGCCAATATAGTGAAGCATCCGGTTGCCCGCGTGGCAATTGCACATCTGCTGTAGACGGGGTGCCCAAACAATTTTTGGGATCGGACCATCTGCATATATATATATATCTGTATATTATACAGTTCTGTGTTTTATATATACGTAATTAGATATAGATAGATAGATATATATATATACATATATAGCCCGCATCCCCCTCGGTGTATTTCGAACCATGCCCAGCCTGCAAGCAGGCTGCCGCAGCTGCCCAGCACGCATCGGCGCCCCATTTGGTTGCCGGCGGTGAGATCCACTACATGTATTTCCAGATGTGTTATCTGTTATAGCTGTTCCATATACAGATGTTTCCCCATACGTGCACATGGAAAGGTAAAAGTTTCAGGAAGCAGAATTTGAATTTTGCGGGCTGGAAACAATTTGCTACGGAGAAATGGTAATGTTCAAACAGATTTTTTTTCAAACGAAGCATTCAAAGAACAATGCCACATTACGCTGAAGCAAAGATCAGCATAGTTGGGCGGCCCCAAGAAAATGAATTTGCTTTAAAAACCAGCGCAATGAATTTACTTGGAGCAAAACTTCTAAATATTACAGCAAGGACATTTTGATACACAGGCTTCGCTGGAACAATTCAAAAAACACACCTGTCAGTTTGATAATTTGAGCTCAGCATCGATGGGCATCCCAAAAGATAAGAGATTGGTGTAACCACCTCTCTGTGGCGGTGCATTTTTTTTCATGTGTAAGTTGTATACAAGGTTGCCAGGGCTGCAGTTTGATATCTTGACCCTGGCCGACCGCAAAAAACTTTTACCCGCTGCCGTTTTGGCCCAAGCGCGGTGAAGCCCGAGGGCAAAAAAAAATTGGTGCAAACAGTGAAAAAAAAAGCTGCTGGGCACTTTGGCGAACTTAGCCTACTTAGCTAAGTACATTTAGCAAATGCTCCAAGTTGTACATAGCTAAGTGCCACAAGTGCACTTACAACTGCCTATGCAAGTATGCTATGTAACTTGCAACTCTAGTATATAGATAGCAAGTGCTGTAACAACTTGCAACACCACCCGGCCATCCAAGTGTCTCCCAATGACGATGGCGAGAGCAACGTTCTTGAAGGCATTCAGAACTTGGAGTTGCTGACAGATCTGAGGGAGACATCATGAAGAAAAGTTGAAGTTGTTCTTGTTCGGCTTGATTGCGGTATTTTTCATGTCTTGAGTTTTTGTTGCTTGAA
>Ga0126342_10008544_pt1 | contig 18365 bp, 23 predicted proteins | sample Cyp1metagenome_FD_92528 | JGI IMG/M metagenome (GOLD analysis project Ga0126342, IMG submission 92528) | Coral microbial communities from Lord Howe Island, Old Settlement Bay, Australia - Cyphastrea 1 metagenome | ecosystem: Host-associated > Invertebrates > Cnidaria > Coral ...
ACTCTCCACACTCTCCACACTCTCCACACTCTCCACACTCTCCACACTCTCCACACTCTCCACACTCTCCACACTCTCCACACTCTCCACACTCTCCACACTCTCCACACTCTCCACACTCTCTACACTCTCTACACTCTCTACACTCTCTACACTCTCTACTCTCTACTCTCTACTCTCTACTCGACTCGACTCTGCTCGACTCTACTCGAGTCTAGTCGACCCTACTTGAAGCTACTCGAGTCTACTCGGGCTCTGCTCTGCTTTACTCTAGTCTACTCTACTCTAGTCTATTCTTTTCTGGTCTGCTCTAATCTAGTCTAGTCTACTCTACTCTCCTCTGCCCTACTCTACTTTACCTTACTCTATTCTATATTTTATTCAGTTCTATTCCATTCCATTCTATTTTACTTTAGTCTACTCTACTCTATTATACTCTATTCTCTTCTATTCCATTCCGTTCTGTTCGATTTTTCTGTTTCGTTTTATTTGGCTCACTTCAATTCATGTCATTTCAGTTCTACACTTTTCCGTTTTTTCACTTCTCTTCTGTTCCATTCTAATTATTGTGTTTCTATTTTGTTCTATTCATTTATTTCGTGTCCACTGTAACCATGTTCATTATCAATTCCATTTGTTTCATTTCTATTCGATTCTGTTCCTTTTTTTGTGTGTGTATGTATCTATGTATGTATGTGTGTATGTATCTATCTATCTATCCATCCATCCATCCATCTATGCATGCATGTATGTATGTATGTACATATATAATATGACTCTCTCTCTGTGCTGGATATTATATATGATTATTATATGGTGTTCGTTTTTTTCCTGCTATTCTATTCTCTTCTATTCTGGTCTATTGTATTCTATTCCATATTATTCTGTTCTTTTCTATTCTATTTTATTTCTGTGTTTTTTCTTGTTTCCGTTTTTTATTTCTATTTCTACTTCTATATCTATTTTTATTTGTATGTTTATTTTTATTTTTATTTCTATTTCTATTTCAATTTCTATTTCTAGTCTCTTCTCTTCTCTAGTCTTCTGTTCTTTTCTATTCCATTCTATTCGCTCTATTTTCTTCCATTTTTATTTTTTCTATTTTTTCCTTCCATTTCAATTGTGTTTTCTTTCTATGTTTTTTTTTGGTCCTGTTTTTGTTTTTGTTTTCATTTCTATGTATATCCTATTTCTACTCTATTGTGTTCTATTATGTTCCATTCTATTTATTGCCATTTTTTATTTCCATGTCCATGTCCATTTCCATTCCCATTCCCATTTCCAATGTTTTTTTGGTTTATGTCTATTTCCAATTTTTTGATTTATATGTTTTTATTGTGTCTCACTTGCACATCTTCAGACTGCAGGCTCAGCACTTTTTCACACGAAGTGGGGTTGTCGTCGACTGCCCGGACGGCTGGGTAGGCAAAATCCGGCCCAGGTTCTACAAAAGAAAATGGAGCACATTGCATGGAAAATCAGTTGGATGAAAAGTGCCTGGGGCATGCTAATCTTCTCTGTATCGTTGGGCCATCATGGCTCCGAACTTTCAGAATCCTCCACCGCTGGCATTTGACGGTGTTTGGTAATGAAAGCTTTCAAGCGCTGAAGAAAATTGATGAAAGCAACTAACTTGGCTAATCGGAGCTCATCCAGGCTCAAACTCACAGATCGGATCGCCTGTCTCAGATGCAGTCGAGGTTGGCCGAAGCTCAAAGGCAACTCATTGAGGATGGCCAGCAGGGAATCGTGGTGGTCCTGCAAGCGAGCTTCGAAGCGCTCAATCAGCAGCGCAGGGCGCAAGAGAGACTGCAACGATGGCGGCACAGGCACAGGCACTACAAAGAGAATGTAATGCCCATGTGATGTAAGTTTCCACATGAATGTGAGAAAAATGGATATTGAAGGGTACAGGGAGGGTGGGACGAAAAAGAAAATGGAACTCAGCCCAACTACAAGTAAAACATGAATATGAAGCTGCGACAACTGGACATTCCAGTTTCAACGTTTGACACAATAAAGTTTTATCCTTGCAGGCGAAAGCTCTTATTGTGTCTCACTTGCACATCTTCAGACTGCAGGCTCAGCACTTTTTCACACGAAGTGGGGTTGTCGTCGACTGCCCTCCCCTGTTTTCCTAGTCGACACATCGCCAACTATATGCTGACACATCGTCACGTGGGCTTGTTTTGATCGGTACGTGTACATCTCATCCAATGAGGTTTGGATTCAAAAGCTCGTTCAGAGCACAGTCGATGTCAAGCTCTACCCTCAGCTCCTTGCGGAAGCCAATAAGTTCCCCACGAGAAGGTGGGTCTGCAATATTGGCAGCTGAAGGAAATCTTTCGTACCAAACAAGTGCCCTGAGAGAGTACTCCCATTCCATCATTGTCAAGAAAAACCACCACCCTGTCATTTGGACACACCGCAGCAGATTGAAGCAAGAAGTATCCTCCCAACCATGCTGCTAAGGCTTCGAGTTCAAAGATGATGGTGTCTTTCCTGAGGGGATTCAATCTCATGACTTGGTTTTGTGATATCTGCGCTGAGAAGTACGAGAGCATTGTTCCGCTCTCATCAAAGAGGACACCTCCAACACCGCCACATAGATTTTCATAGCAGGCATCCGTATAGAGGTGGAAGACACGCCCTGGATTTGCATCAACCACTCTCGGCCGACCACAAATGACCCGATCTCTGACAAACTCCAGGCTAGTCTTGAGGTCTTCATCCACTGCTGTCTCTCCTATGGCATGCTCCCAACGCCCAAGGTGTTGCATGTGAAGACCGGCCAGGCGGCCGTATATTTGAGCTTCAGCAAACACAAGCTAGCCTCTCAAGACCCTCATCTCAGCTGCCGCCGGGGTCGCTCCGGATAGAATGGTGTCAATGTTGGCTACCAGTTCTTTGACCCTTGCAGCCACATTGCTGACTGCAAAACGGCCCAGCATTGATTCGTTGAGATCTATCTGCACACCCAGGATCTTGGAGATTGCCAAGAAGTCCCCCTCTTTTTCCGAAGACGTTTCCCAGCCCAGAATTTTGAACAACAACTGTTGGGCCATGTCAACATGCCTGATCTCAGGCGTGGAGGCCACCAGGTGGTAGTCACCAAAGAACACCGCCCAGTGCAAGGCAAGAATGGACACCCCAATCCGCCAGATGGCGTAGGACGTCCTGCAAAATCCCATGACCGCAGCTCTGGCACCAAATGGCAATACAAGGGCCTGGAAGGCTCTCGGTTGCCTATCCGTCGGGCACAGGACGCACAAGTATGCATCTTCCGTCGCCTCGTTCGACACCGCCAAGTTCTTGCACGCCTTCCGCAGGTCGATAGTCTTGGCCCGCAGTTCCTCTCTGCCCCAGGCATGGTCCCTGTATGCCAAGGCTGCAAGTATGGCGTCCACACTCATGGGCTGTATAGCTTTTCTGCAAGAGTTGGTTGAATTCACAAGGATCTCCGAGAAATCATCTATTGGCCGAACCTTAGAGACCCGACGACAATCTGCCATAGTGGATGTTTGTTTGACTCCAAATCTCCTGGACAGAACAGCATTCTGTGGGAGCTGATCCAAAGAAAAAGGCCCACGCAGCCAGCCCCTGTCTCGCTCTTCCATAGTGATCTTGTACACCTCTTCGGTGATCTCAGGCTCCACCACCTTCTTTGTCGCCTCCCAAATTGCTGCACGTGCCACACTGGCCATGTCTCTGACTTGCTCAGGGAGTAGAGTGGCATGAGTGGCCTTTTCTGGATAGACAAAGCCCACTAGAGGGATGTCGCACATGAGGTCAAAACCACGAGCAATGTTTGAGGCCAGGCCAACATCAGGGGACCCGGAAGCCACAAATATTTCATGGAACAGCTGCAGGTTCTTCTTGGCTAGCCCTTTCTGCAGGGACAAGCTCCGATGTCCTTGTAGATTCTGTCCCAGCCAAAATGTGTTTTACCTGAGACGCACATAGGGTTTGTGCGTCAAACATGAGCCTCCTGATAGAGGCCGGCTGACCCACTGTGACCAGATCTGGATCGTCATTGACCAGCAATTTCAGAGACTCATCTTCTGGGCTGGTTCCTGGTGTTGAGATAGAGAAGGCCAATTTCGATAAATTGATCAGGCCCTTCGCTTTGAGTCTGTCCAGTTGGTCTTGTGTGATTCCGTGTTCCAGGGCTCTTGCCTCAAACGCTGCTCGGGACTCTAGGATCGTCGCCATGCCGGAAGATCAGGATTGATAGAAAAGACAAACATGTGACACATTGGCGGTGACACACTGTTTCCTCCCTTTTCTTGTTTGAAATAAAAATCCTGAATCTCATTGTCATGTCAAAAGGTTTTTTTTTGGGGCTGCAGCGTTTTGATGCACATTTCATCATGCCAACTCATGCACACTGCATTCAATGACATGCAAATCTGGAGATTCAATTGTCATGCACATCGCATGACTCACATCAACATTTAAACGCACAGGCCGCTTTTTCCATCTATTTCAAGTCTTCATTGACGCCGGGAGCGTTTCACTACGGCCTCCATGTTTTCGAGGTCACCATCATGCGTTCTGCTATCAACTCGTCTCGGGCACTGCTGACACCTCATTGAGTCTATCACGAGTCTGTCAGAACATGCTCGATACTCTTGAGTCAGCTGCCTTCCACAGGTGAAGGATGTGCCGAACAGAGATGCATAGTGGACCACTTTGGACTTCTTGTGCTGGTACATTTTTGGTGTGCTTTTCTGAGCGGGTGGTTGAACTTCTGGAATGTTCTTGGCTTGCTCCTCCAGGGTTTCCGTTGCACAACTGTCCGCTTCCGAATCACTCGATGAATCACTATCATCTGAGTCGCAAGAAATTGTATCCACTGCTTCAGAAGGTTCTGGCACAGCAGGGGGTGCTGATGTTTCCAAAGTTTCGAGGTTCCAGCTCTCAGCAAGTGATCCAGGGGAGTACCCATCTTCCTGGGCTGGCAGCGGGATGTCCGTCACCAAGACTTGGCCGCCCGGCTGATCTGCCATACGCACATCCTTGCGGAACATGCCTGACCGAGATTGGTCTGGCTGAAAGTGGCCTTTCCGAATGTCGATTGCCTCCAATACCCTGAGGGGGGCAGACTGAGTATCTCTTGCATATAACTCAGCTGCCCCCTTTCGGATCTGGTGATGTCCCAACGCCAGTCTGACGTCGGCTTCTGCACCATACTTCGACAACATAGCCAATATTGTAGCTTTGCGCCCATGGGGGGTAAAATCGGAGGCATCGAACTTGCATGGCATGAGGATCCGTTTTATCCAACGGTTCGTTTCACCAGAAGTAGTTAGCCTATCTGTCCACGCTCCCAGTTGGTCAGGCGCAGGTAACAGTGGGCAGAATGGATGCCAATTGCTCATGTCCAGACCCACTTCCTTGCCAACCTTGATGAATGTTTTTCCCCAGGATGTCGGCCCCAAAGCCCTCCAGTGGGGCCACCAAAGGTAGATGGGAGCCTAGGCGGTTGCCTGTTGCCCGCATCTTGTGTGATGCCGAGTGCATCTCCAGGAAACCAATGTTTTCCTCCTTGTTTGGGGGAACCTCGTCAATCAAAATGGATGCAATGCTCCTGAGGTCACCAAATCTAGCCCTCGAATACGTTGCAAACAGGGTGACACCCACTGCATATCGATCAACCCCTGCAATCTGTTGATTCTCAAGAACCGACTCGAGGAAAAGGAGGGCCTCTACGGTCAACACGGACGACTGTCTGCGCAAAGGTCTGGTCTGCCCAGCAACCCGCATGATGCCCGACACTCGACACCCATGCCGATTTGAAGGCTTCCAAATCGCAGTCAAGGCCCACCACATATTTTGAAAACTTGAGCGTTTCCAGAAATCCAGTGTATTTCGAAAATGTTGCCTCAATGTTCCGTAAGTGCCGAACATAATTCTTGACAAGTTCCGAAGTCACCGGGAACGGGGGTCATCTGGCTTCTCCAGTAGCCCACTTGATGTACTGACTCAATTGACTGAGCCTTTGTCTGACATTGCAATGGCCTTTCCACCAAGGACATCTCGAACAACCGAAAGCCTTTCCTCATACAGAAGGCCCTCAACGTCGACCCCAAGGTCAAACGCTCTGGGATCAATGGAGATGACAGCCTCCCACTTCTGGATCAGGAGAAGGAACTGTTCAGACTCTGGAAGGTGACAAGTCCTTTTCGAATTGAAGCTGATTGCATGTTCAAAGGCAGTAGCCTTTGGATGCACAGTCACAGCTCGTTCAGGCCCGGTTTCCTCACTGGGGGCTCTACATACCCCATCACAGGCCTGACTGGAGGGACAATTGGCCTATTTGGCTCTCCAAAAACCATGGACAGTGCTGGCATTTCCCACGGCAGAGCAATATCAGGAGCTGATGCACAACTATGATGACTCTCTTCTAACATGGCATGCATCAGCCTCTCTCACGATCGGACAGCGGTCGTCCCGCATCCGAACGGTCCATCTGGAGAGACGCGTGTGCCCCCATCAGTCCAACCTGTTCAGGTGAACTCGTCAAGATACATGATATGCTATCCGATGTCAGGTGAATCTAAATCCATCATGTATCATTTGTTCACATGTGCTGCCCGGCACACCAGCCTGCACGGCGAGAATCCAGGGCTTCAGCAACCATCCATTAAGCCGCATCAAACTTCGACCTGCCACATCGGCTGAAGTGGTGATATGACCAAAAGAGAGCTTTTGAAATTTCACGGGCCACACGATCAAGTGCCCACCCTGGACATCCAGGGATTCACCGGCCTTCTTGCAGTTCCGGGCACAGGGCCCCCGCTGCAATGGCCACAATCGAGGCACCTGCCAGTGCATTACTCTATGTCAAATCATTCAGGCACAGTGCACATCTGTAGGACATCCCTACTACCCTGGCCTGACCAGCGCCTTCCAATCCCACACCGGGTCCAGGCCTGATGAATGTCAATGAGACTCACAAGTCAACAAGTTGTACATTGGAAGCATGTGGGACATCCCGCACAACACTCTAGGCCCATGACGTCGCAGGTATAGGTCCAACCTTGTGTGGTGCTATTGGGTTCTCATGCACATGGGTTGAGAAGAACCTACATCAACAGACATGAAATCACATGAACTGAATGAAAAATCTCACACGCTCCTCAAATGAGGTTGGCACGGAGCGAATCCCACCACCTGCACCGACATCCGGGTGAGGTACCACATCATGAACTGGACATCCCAGTGGGCACATATGCACCATTGCATTCTGTCGGGTTACATGATTCCTTGGCAGGAGGCCCGTACCTTTGCAGGAAAAAGGGCACCACACCAAGACGTCAGGGCCTGAGAGAGAAACCAAGTCCGAGAGAGAAACCAAGTCCATATGCATTGATTACTACGCTCTTTCGGAAACATAATAATTGCGATGCACAAGAAAGGATAGAAAAAGATTAGTTCATAGCCAACAGAAGGTCAACGCGTCCAAAGAAAAATGCTTAAGCCAAACCAGGTTGAAAACACATGGACCACATGGACATGTCGCATGATGTGTCAATGATGCAGACATCCCGCAATTGCAGACATCCCGCAATGATCAACCAGATTCAGCCAGCCACTTTTCGCTGAGCTCTAAGGTGAGACGATGGGCTTTGCCATATATTGCATCGACACTGGTGGCCGCAATCCAGGCGCCATGAACAAGAAGTTCAAAAAGATCATGCTGTGCGACTCCAAGCCACATGCAAAGATTGCTCACCACAAAAGCGAGCGCCAAAGCAAGTAGGTTTCATTTGGAAAAGTTCGATTAGGTTCCTAGCCAGTCCAAAACCACTGTCAAGGCAAAATGCAAGGCTCGAGCATTGATCGCAGCCAAACGACATGTCCAGCTGATTTCCAAAACTGTCTAAGGAACCTTGACTCGCCAACCCCCCCTCATCGGAGGCACAGGTAAACAGGAAAATCAATCCCAGGACATTCGAAGTGGGGCGTCAGCTCGTAGGACTCGTTGGCGCTTGGCTGCACGGACATCATCCGGTGTCAGCTGATGCAGGCGTCCCTTCATCAATTTGAAGGCGGCCTCATAGGAGTCCGGGCGCTGCAACGTTTCGAATGTGTCCTGGAGCTGCATGAGCATGTACAGCAACTTGTGGTCCAGCTTGCGGAACTGTTCATCAGGAACAACCGGGACTGTCGAAGTGACAGGAACTTCTGGGACCACAGGGTCAGGCTCAGGGACAGCAGGCTCGGACTGCTTGGGCTCTTCTCCCGCCTCACCAGGGGAAACCCAACCACGAAAAAGAAACTGGAGCTGAGCCCAACTACAAGTAAAACATGAATCTGAAGCTGCGACAACTGGACATTGCAGTTTCAACGTTTGACACAGTAAAGTTTTATCCTTGCAGGAGAAAGCTCATATGTATTTCTATTTCCTTATTTCCATTTCTCTTTCATTTTGCCTTTCTATTTCTATTTTGTTTTTTTCCTTCTATTATGTCTGTCGAAATTACTCTTTGAAAGACCCGGGTTCCCCAAACATGCGGATTTGGGCCAAGGCCAACGCAGAAAAAAAATTGGCGAGCCTGCACCGTTTTCTTCTGTTGGTTCCGCCTGCTGCGACACCGGGCAGGTGCCGTGCTGCCACACCCGTTAGGCGCTGACAGAAATAGTCTTGATTTTTTTTTATTGAGGAACTAAGGTTAATAGAAATGCAACCAAATATCGGTCGCGGCTACCACGCTAGCATCCCGCCTCAAGTTCTTCCGAGGGATAGCCAAGACCTGACCAAATCAACAACCGCAAGAAAAGGTTGCAACAAGTTTGCGCCAAACGGGCTCACTTGCTGATGATTCTGCTGCCCCCTGGTAATTCCCCTAAGTCCACATTTGAACCAAGCGAGAACACAAATACGAAAGTCCGCATGAATTTACGCACGTTATCACTAATTAGTTATCATCTTCACTACTTTCCCCCTCTGCAGCTGCAAGCCAAGATTGGCAAAAAAAACAAAACCTCCTTCATCCCCAAGCTGAGCCAGCCGCTCAGTGGAGTAACAAGCAACGGCGTGAGCACTGCAGAAGCGGACGCGGCAGATTTCGAGCTACCCAAATGAAGTGCTTCGCAGAGGCGTTCCAAGCCACCATCTGCTTCTGCCTGGGCATGGCCACCGCTAAATTTACCTGCCCGTTTGCAGGTCGCAGTGGGGCCGGGCCTCTTCCAGCCACCCCTCGCAGCACTCTCGAACATCCTCCTTCAAGGTTGACTGCGGAAACGGTTTGCAGGCCAAGAATGCCAGCACTGCGTGGACGACAATGGAACGAAACGAATCAATCACATACGAAGCAACACATACCCTGCCAAGCTCCGCTGAGCACTGCCAGCACAACCATCCTTGGAGTTTGCGTCTGCCAGCGCGGTGGTCAAATAGCTGATGACGCTGTCCTTGCCAGACACGATTCGAGCTAGCCTACATTGATTCCGCACATGTTCAAACCATTTCTGCACATCGTTGACATGAAAACTCGCCGCATATTTGGAAGTTGATACCAATGTTTCATTTAGAAAATCTAGAACACCCAGCCCTTCAACACAGACTGGATGCGACACCGCGGTCCTCGGCATTCGGGGCGAGCTCCCGAAGCAATGAAGCCAGCATAGCGCCATCCGGCATCGCACCCAAAATCAACGATTTTTTCAAGCAAGATTGTACGTGGCGTCTGTGTTCAGAACAGGGAATGAAAGGATCGCAGGGATTTGCAAGTGTGTTGCTTGTCAAGCTTGACATGCCATGACTACTGGGTTGGCCGAGCAGCAGTTGCTTTTTGTTGTTCCTTTTCTTCGTCCGGAACCCCATGATAAACCAAAAAACGGAAGGCTGCGAAAACGAACTTTGGTTCGACTTCTTGCTGCATGAATGCCTGAAAGCAGTTTGGTTGAATCCTACACGACGGCCTCGTGTCAGATTACTTGAAAAATTTGATCCTACAGACTTACGCGCAGCGTCGCTGGAAAAAACCTCCAGGATCTCACAGTTTATGTCGTTCGACACTGGTATATTATTTGCACATGTTGTGACAGCCTTCGCTTTCATCACACCTCACAACTTCGAGCTAACATTTAACAACGATCCGAAAGGTGACGCTGACGGCGACGGTGACGGCCATGCATTCACCTGCGCACCAAAAAATTTCCCTCACCGGTGCCTTCACTCACACGCGCGCCCCGTGCAAAAAACATCGTTCGTCGTTGTCGTTTGTTTTAGGGATGGGAATATCGTATTCCAATGTTTTACGTTGGTATCGCCTGCCATTTCGCTGCATTGTGTTTCGTGCACATCTCTGGCCATCCCCATTCTGAATTCATTTTCTCTACGTTGAGTTACAGGGTTGTCTGGAAGATGCTCGTCGTTTGCGTTACCGTATTGTCATTCGAGACGGTTTCACTTCACAATTGGGAATTGGAACTACGGGTGCGTTGTTGCAGGACTTGGTGAATTCGTCGAATCTCCGCATTACCAATGTAACGAATATGTTCATGATGATTGTAATGCTTCAACGTTTGAAAACTGCGTGGGCACCCGCCGACAAATTGGCCCTATCCTTTGCAATTGTTATGTTCGTTTGATGTTTGAGGGCACGAGTTCCGTCAGAAACAAGAATTTTAACAACGACGGTTTTGGACATACTTTTACATCTAGAAATTTTGGGAATGATTTTGTGGAAATACCTCATGGCACCTGCACGCAGAAATGTGTTGGACGAGTTTTCACTGGAAAATTTGCCTACAGAAACTGAAATGGAATTTGTTTTTCATTTACGGGTGGTTTGAACCAAAATTTCATAATCAACAAATATGTTTCTTGGAAGTTACGTTTGACGAAGTTCCACGTGCAGAAACTGAACAGTGTGCGGTGCCGGAGCTTTCGGTCAGTTTTAAAACGGGTCTTTCTGAAGAAGGATGATTGGAGACACCATGAAATCCATGATTTTTTGACGGCCGTGGGCACTCAAGTGTCCGTGGGCCCGCGTCGGGACTGCACTTGGAAGGTCCGTGCGAGAGCCAATTGATGTTTTTTTCTTTCTGCCTGCCTTTTCGTACCCTGTTCGTTCGTCCGAAAAAACGTTCCAAATATTTATATCAATTTTTATATCTATCTCTATGCGCAAAATGTCGCCATTGCTGCCTCGGACCTCCTACCTTCCTTTTTCCAGTCGGATACGTGCATGCTGTACTAGGTGCAAACGTGGTGTGTCTCCAAGGATATGTCCACCGAAAGCGACACGTTTCTTGAGGAGGAGGTCCGAAAAGAACTGCATTTTTTGTCCCGAGTGGTCAGAAGCAGTCCTCAGCACAAATTAATTAACGTGCCTACGATAAACAAAGGTTGTCCGCAGTCCTAACATGGACCAAAGAAGCCCACGGAGGTGGAACGCATCCATCTTCCTTAACATGGTTTGGGTAACGTGAAGGGTTTTTAACGCATTGCCGAGTTTGTTTTGGATGATCGCAATGTGCAGTTTTCCAAACAGGTTCGAGTTTGAACCAGGTTTTCATAGTTTGTTGCATTCTTTGACCCACTTCTTGTCGTACATTCAATGACTGGGCGATGTGATGTCCCAAATAGGTATATTTTGTACACGTTTTGAGTTTGGTTCCATCATCAAATCTGATCACATTATGACCGTTCATCGCAATATAGGGACATTGATCCCAGTTTAATGCAAGGTCAAAAGTGTTACGAAATTCGTTCTACCGCCCAAAATTTCTTGTTTGCCGCGTACATATTGGTGGCGAGGCGAACAGTGTCATCAGTGTAGTCGATTGTATCAAACTCGATGCCAGCCTTTCTTGAACTGATGGTGTCCTTCTCAAGAATATGCGAAATATCATGGTCAATGAGACTCATAACCAGCACAAATAGGCAAGGGGAAAATAGCGGCAAAGCAATGCCTAATCCGTGCCGCTGGCCGTTTTGTTGTGGATGTACCAAATTCATGTTTGACAAGGAATCACGTGTTGCAATAACAACATCTATTGACACAAAGAAATGCTGACGGAACCCAGATCTTTGTAATGTCACATAAAGTTTTTCATGCTGGACTTTGGCACATGCTTGTTCCCAGTCTAAGGAGGTAACAATTAGATTTGAACCCTGCTGCTCTTCGATATCGTGCGTGCTTCGCGTGAGGATGCGGCGTGGGAGGTGCTCCCACAAGGTCGAAACAACAGTTGTGTCTTAGACAAACTATCCTCCAAAACAACTCGTAACCGTTGCCTGATCAAAAATTCCTTGACTAACCAAGCACAATCGGCAATGGGTTAATATTTTTTTTTGCGCACCAACTGCGGTTGTCCTGGCATTTGGCCAACTACCCGGTAGGGTGGTTTGTTTACACCAGAATTACGTCTTGGCAACACCTGGTCCAGCAATTTTTCTGTCCTAGTTTTCCGAATATGAGCGCCCACACAAAAAATGGAACAAAACTTGAGGCCAGAGGGGGGGTACGAAAACTAGCAGGGCTGGGGAAAGGTGGAAAGCGTAAACGGCGAACAGCACGGCGCAGTCGGAATGCAGCAACGGTCGCACGCAGTTTTTTAGAGTTGCTGCAGGTCACAGACGGCTGCAAGTCACAAACAGCGCCAATCCTTTGACGTTGAGGAGGTTGATCGAACCTGGGCCTGCCAGAGGGGGGGGGGTCTAGCTTGAAATTTCAGGGTTTCCAACGGTCCTGGTGCCCGCCTATTCCTTGCTAAAGCAAGAGCAACTTCAGCTAGCCCAAACTAACTTTCGTGAATTTCCACAAATTTGTTCAATCCAAATTTCAGCAATCATCTTGGTTTGAGTTTGCTCGGACTCATGCATGTTGGATCACGTTTGAAGAACGGTATGTTGATTTTTGGCAAGTTGGTATGTTTTTTTTCTAATTTCCGTCTTTTGACGGGACCGCAACCATACTTGTGACTCGGATGGGCGAAAGAAAAACACAAAGAAAAAAAATGCATGTCTTACAAAAAAAAAATTGCTGGGTGGGGTGAGGTCAGGCAGCGGCATTCATTCGGTGACGCGCGGGCACGTTACGTTACATCCAATTTATTCGCTCAGGGGTTGGCAGGGAAGCCGTTGCAGTTCGGTGTGTGGGGTAGGTGAGGTGGGTGAAATGGGTAGGGTTGGTGGGGTGGCTCTGGTGGGGCAGCGGAGGTAACATTGAGTCACAAGCGTACCGCCATGTAGGTCGGGATGATAGGGTGGAGAGGCGTGTGGCGGGCTGAAATGGCACCGTTCATTCACACGCGCAAACCCACCTCATGTTAAGAACATTGTGGTTTTGATTCAAAATCTTAATCGCCACACCTGGAGTTTGGGATTGCCCGCACACACTATGAGGAAGGCGCGATGAATATTGGACAAAATCTTTGGCACGACCTGGGCCAAAACATTGGTGTATACCGCCGTTGTTTCCACCGCCTCCAGTGTTTGGTTTGCTCCAAATTACTCTCAAACCAGCAAGTGCCCAAGCAACCAAACATTTGACACGCACCGCGTCGATCGATTGTCCGATGTTCTCAAACGACGTCTGTTGCGCTAGCAACCAACATTGGATGGGTCTACGTGCCCAACGAAACTTTGGAACGAAATCATGATCGCAATGTATCTTGGACAATGTAATGGCAACAGGTGGTCCGGGTTTTATAATCTGCCACTGTGCTAAATTTTCGTCAGGACGTTTCTTCGACTCAATCTTGTGCAGGGCATTTGTCAGCATGGACATTGATAGGCAATGGTACCCAGGGTCGCTGTTTAACCAACAAAAATGAAGTTCCCAACTAAGTATAATTTGGGATGGTCCGTGCCGAAAATTTATGGAAATACATATTCGTACATATGTTTCGTTCACGGGCGTTGCATCAAGTTCAACGTACATGACTTTGTTGATGGCGATTTTGTTTCACTATTGTTAAGATTTTTGCATTGTTGTTGGTTCCATAGCTTCAACTTTCATAAGTGTTGTACTAAAGACATATGACACACACACACACAAGCCGCGGGTGCCAGATTGGTTTATTTTAAAGCGTGGTGCAAATCAGATCAGTTTGACAGTACAAATTTGAGAGGTACCAGCGGATCCATTTAATGTACAGCCTGATGCGGATCAGAAAACAACCCCCCCATCGAATAACCAGAAATACAAACCCAAGACCACTGGGTTGCAGGCCGGTTGATAAAAAGTGGTTGATAAAACCCGGTTGAAATTTCCCGATCCTACTTGTGAACAATTATGTACAAGTACAAAGCACATATGCGAATTTTTTTTGTGTTGTGTTTCCATAAAACCGTAAAAGGAGTGCGTCACATCGACCCAAGGAGGCACAGCAGGTCCGTTACAAATTTCCACACACTCATTGGATGCGCCGTCTAACTGTTCAGGTTTTACGAATTTTTCGCGAACCAAATGATTTTCGATTGAGTTAGGCAAACAAATTTATTTGTTAGGCACGTTCGCCCAATCAAAAATTAATCAAAAAGAAATGGCAAATCATTGCAAATTTGTTGTTGTACCAGCCTTATGACTTGTGTGTTTGTCGGCGTTGGGATGGGTATAAGCTTGATGTTTCGAGTTTCTTTCAGTTTCATTATTTTTCCGGAACAACAAATTGTTTCACAAATAGCTGCGCCCAAACGTACCGCCGGAGGGCATGCAAGATCAAAATCAAACACAAATCAAAGTGGAACTGTGTTACTGGACGCCTCCAGCAGTTTTTGGTGTGACATACAGCCCAAAAGAGAAGGAAAATAACAAACATTGTTGCAGACCATTTTGGAAGAACATGTTGCACGAGACTGCTGAAACATCATGTGGGATAGTCTAATAGTAGTTGGTAAGAAAGTACTGCATTGCTGCATGGCAATATTTTCCAAAATAATTCAAAGAAGGAACGTGTCCAAAAGGACCAATTCTATTCTCATGTTCGCGATGAACACCAACACCCACATATTGTTTTGCAAAGCGGTATCCAATGAACCATCTAAATATTCAAAACTACGATTGTGTGGACAGTATTGGGCAATGCGAACAGTTGTCCTGAAACAAAATTGAACAACAAGAACAACAGTTCCTTGATTTTGTTTTGTATGTACCTCACTTGGCACCACTTCTAAAGGATGTCAAGTCTCCAAAACAATGAGGCAGGTGGATGATAAATGAATGAAAAGAAGGAAACAAAATGGAAAAATGAAGAACATACAAGCAAACCGACATTAGAAAAAACAGAATGGAAGAAACAAAAGAACTAACGGAAAAAAACACAAACAGAAATAAGAACAAAATGAACCCAAAATCAAGGAACCTAGGAAAGCAAGCAGAACAGGAAAGACTGAAACTAGAGAAAATGAATTGAATACAAAAAAACAACATTATCCAATGCCAAGAAATGTTTTTCCGGGAAAATTTTCCCTCATTACCCAAGAGTTCAACCAAGGAAATGAAATTACTTGGATTCATTTGTTTTCCCAAACCATGTTATTCAATAATTTAGATTTCTTCAATATTTCTGAAGTGTTTGGAGGGCGGAATACACTATAGTCACCAAGTTACAGTATTCCAGGAGTATTCCACGAAATTACATACGTTCTCCTGTCGGATTTGCGCGAAACTGGTTCACCTGTTCAATGTTTTTCTAAGTGCGTTCTAGCTAAAAACGGGCACCCTTGCAAAATCGTTTCTGTGGCACAATTCGGCGGCAAGAATCTGCAGTTATTTTTTTTTGGTGCACGGTTGAAACGTCAACATGTGTGTCGTTCATTAGTGCGGACTTATCCAAATTGCAATCGTCGTCATCATTCCGTTCCAAACGAATGTCTACGCACACGTCAGACACCATTTGCGACCATCAACCATACGGCATTCGACAGAGCATGTTTTTCCCCATGTGTCGAGTTTCAACACAAGTTAAACATGATTGATAACGAGAGCCTCCATTTCAATGCGACGCCTTTGCAATGCTTGTGCATGGTTTATCCGGTACGACAGTGTGACGCATGCTTTGGAAGTTTGCTATCTGCGCTACTGGCAACATACCTTGGATCGTTGTCCTGGTGTCTGTGAAGAAACAGCTAACACTCACGCTGCTTTGTGCCAAGAGGGCCTCACGATAAAGAATCAGAACATGCTTTCATGTTCACATGAACGGATTTGTGCACTCACTCTACGTCTCGTTTTGTGCATGTCATCCTTGCATCTCTGACTGTCATGCCATCTGTGAACACTGTTGAAACTTTTTCGTACTCCTCCTCAAAAGAGTGCTCATTCTTTTGCATCTCATTTTGGAATCCATGACGGTCTTTCCAGCGCTTCTTTCTGAGAAAGACATCACATGAAAAAGCCATTGTGAATTCATCCACGCATCACTCCTTGCACGTCTTCCACATATACTATTTCCTTGAATGCAAGACGCTTCGGACCTCCATAGATTCTTCACTTGATCATATCCATTTGGCCACTGAAGTAAATGAGTGACAAAACATCCACAACACTGAAACGTGTGTTGCACCTATGCACTCATCTAGAATCTAGATATGGCCAGATACTACACTGAATCCTCATGGTTGCACTGTACGCAAATATTTCCTACCCCGCCTTTGCAAGGCACTTTGTGTCATTGCAACTTGAAACTGGCAAGGCTGGATCACTTAATTAGCGTCTAGTCTTCATCTGAACTCGGTCAAATTCTGCATCATTGCCCAGACTTCTCCACGCTGCTCAATGCGCTTAACGCAAAAACCACAGTCTCACCATCACTTCACGTTGGGCAACATACTTTTGGACTTTTGAACTCAAGCCTCGACGCAAGGCGCGACCCAACCTCTCAGTCAGTCTCTCAATCATCCATAGAGCCATGTGCTCAGGACTTCTCGGTTGAAAAGGATCTCCCATGTCCTCACCTGCAAAGTATCCAGGTGGATCTGGGACAATGAAGCTCTCTACTTCGGGTTCATCTTCAAGATTCTGAAAGAAGGTCAAAACAGTTGAATTTGGTGTCAATCTCACGCAAACTATCATGAGCTTGCATCATGATCTGCAGATTGTCTGAGGAGATGCCATCTCTCTCAAACACCACAAAACGGTCTTCCAGAAAATCCAAATTCCATTCAACGCTTCTGCTTTGTCCTGGCCACCATCATATTCTGTGTCATCCAAACGTCGCAGAGTGTGGCCAATGCAGACACTCAAGAAGCAATAAACGGCCTCTTTGTGAAACGTGCGCAGGGGTTCAACGGTTTCTTCAGCGGCCTCACTGTCGGCCTCAGGCTCTGGCTCAGCAAGATCTCTGGGAAGGAGCGGCATCATGAAAATGGCAACAGAAATGCGGAACATGGCAATGGCTACAAACGTGACACCCGGCCAGTACGCCCGTTTGATTAACTGGCCAAAATACTTTTGGCCAGTAGATGCAGGGATACGTCGTTACGGAACCAATTAATGCGGTTGTAATGAATTCTTATTCTCGGGTAATACGTACCCGTTTGATAATAACAATCCCACGGTCTTGATACCAATCTCCCCTTTTTCCTCTTTCCTCTTAATTGGTCAAGTGCCCGAAATCAAGTCAAGGAGGATGACTCCGGCCGCTTCCTCCGATCCAATACATAGATCCGAAGCGCCTTCACTTTCATCCCCCCTAGGTGTGGGTGGGAACCCTTTCTTTGAAAGGCCCCCTCAGAGCCAGCGGTTGCTGACGAAACAAACTTAAGACCCACAATCCAAGCCATGATGAAATACCTTCATCAAGACTGGTGAAATACATTCACCCTCAACAGTTCAAACCCAGTCCCGAATAGTTGGGATTATTTTGAATGTCCACCCACCTGAGAAGCTGAATCCTCTGGTCGGATGTCATCCATCTCCTGGCCTTCACTGGAAGCTGAGGGGATACTCCCCATGTTCCCCTAGAGTCTTACCCTTGGGCGGGTCTCACTTGCACCCTCATATCGGATGGTCCCTTCTGTCAAACTGACCCTCCTCACCTTCTTTGGGCAATTCGCACTCAATGCCCTTTCTCACCACACTGGTAGCAAGTCCGACTCTCTGTCGGGTACCTGCTGAAGCCTGAGTAGGAGCTTCGGAGCTTCTGGTCGCTGTCGGACAGCGGCTTCACCTCCATCATCTCCCTTCGCCCTGACTGAGGATCAAAGAAAGAACGCACTGGCCCAGATCCATACACCTCGTAAGCTGATTGTGCCAATGATGCGTTGGCCACTTTCCCTTGCCACATTCTCGGCAAGAACCTGACCTGCACCAACAGCAGTGAGTCCACGAATCTCCTTCTGCATGGCCAAAAAGGTTCCTTCAGCTGGCAAGTCCCTGAGCGTGACGTCAGACACGGCTCCA
>Ga0126342_10008545_pt1 | contig 18365 bp, 18 predicted proteins | sample Cyp1metagenome_FD_92528 | JGI IMG/M metagenome (GOLD analysis project Ga0126342, IMG submission 92528) | Coral microbial communities from Lord Howe Island, Old Settlement Bay, Australia - Cyphastrea 1 metagenome | ecosystem: Host-associated > Invertebrates > Cnidaria > Coral ...
CCAAAGCAAACCTGAGGATTGCAGGTGAAATTGACTGAGCATAGGCATAGCTGTGGAAAAAGAAAGCTGCGGGAGCGCGAGACAGTATCTGTTTCATATGACACTTTGAGATGTATATATATACATACATATATATATATATGCATAATATGTATATATATATATATATACATGTATGCATGTCTATGTAATAGACATCAATATTGTAGGTTATATATTCACAAGTTCTATGTAGCTGAGGCACTGTTTCTTTTGTGTTGCATTGCGCTTGACAAGGCGTTGTCGGATGCTCCAAGAGCTGCGGTGATGGCATCCAAAACTACAACGAGGATCAGCTGGGAGTTTCTACGGATCCGATGAACACAGCACTATGCAAATCTATAACAGAATACAGAAACATGATACATCATTAATACATCATAATGAAATGAAACAGCATACATCACAATGAATATCAGTACTATTTATTACTTGAGATATTGCTCAATATTGCATCCTATTCATTCATATTCTAATACTGCGTGACTATTGCAGTATCAGTTGCTTGGATCTCCTGTTAGGAGAGGACATTTCTCACATGCCCAGTCATTTCATGTCATTTCCAACTCAATTTCTGTAACAGGAATGTGATGATGCCGCCCCAGGCAGCTCTTCGCCAGGGGCTCAAAAGTCCCTCCGGTTTTCGGCCTGCCATGGATTTTCAACATCGGAGATCCGATCTTGAACTTTTGGTCCCTGTCGTCAAACGATTTATTTTGGTGTCCCCGCTGCTTCGTTTTCTTCAGCTTCAATTCATTCCCCTTTTCTATCTGACCGCACAATCATTTGCCTTCCCCTTACATTCCCTTTATATTCCCTTTACATTCCCTTTACATTCAGTTGTCCATTGGCAAATGGTTCTGTTTGTTGACGTTTTTTCCTGTTGGCTAGTCGTACTCGATCCTGGAACCCGCTGCAAAATGCTGAGGTCATGTTTTCAGTGCCGCAAACTGCCTGAGACAGCAAGGGTCTGAGATAAATTTGCCGAGGCACCCTATGCCCGTTGCCTCGCAGACACATGTAGAGGGTTTTGTGATGTTTTGTGTCTATTTTCGGCCGATTTGCTTTGGTGATTTGAACCGTTTCCAATCACACTCGAGCCTAAGGTCTGTGGGGATTTCCGCAGAACTGACAGTGAAGAATGTTGGCTGCCCAGCAAGTTCTCCAAAGATTACAACATCCCTGTTGCGCTTTTGCGAAAATCTAGTTAGCCTCTCCGTTGCCTTCCAAGACATGCATCAAAACGACATTTGGAAGGTGATGATGGCAATACAGCCTCCGGAGATGGCTGTAGTAGCAGTTGCACATTGGAACCTGGTTGACACCTCAGTTTTGTGATCAAGAAAGACTGGCGAGCCAGCCCAGTAAATCGTATCCAGAACTGAAATGATGGGCTGAAAATTCCAAGGTTGGAACTGCGTCAAAGGACCAAGTCATCTTAGCCCTGGAACCGCACCAGGCAGGGGAGAACAAATGGAAGCCTTGAAGGAATGATTTGAACTGTTAGAATTTCCACATGTGAGAATACTCAGCCAAAAGATATTTATAAAAGCAAGATGAAGATATGTCTAAGCAGAGAATAGAGACTATGGCAAGCTGCAGCAAGCTGGACCAGCTGGACTGTTTGCATTTTTAATTTTTATGTCAGATCAGCACAGATGTTGCAGGGTTTGGGGTTTCAACCGTTTTGAACCATGATAAACCACCTGTCTGCTCCTCTGCTCTGCCAGGCGATGTTTGCACACCGGTCTGTGGTGATGGCCTTGTGGTCACAGGGGAGGCGCGTAGATTGTGTCTGTTACTGTAGATTCTCAGCATTTCTTGCATTTGAATGGATTTGATAGCCATCTTGAATCATCTTGACAGAACACCAAATTTTTATAAATTTTATCTGTTGTCATTCTGTTGTCATGTGGCTTCCAGTTGAAAGCCCAATGCCGCGGCGGTAGGCGTGCGATGATGGCAACTATCGTGGCGATGATGGCTGTACTGGAGATTGCCAGGTCGCTCTCTCAAAAGTATCGTAGCCATTCGTAGCCTCTTTCAGCCGCTGTGTTTTTTTGCCAGTTTTAAATATTTTTAATATGTCTTAAACTAAAACTTAATGATGTGCCTCGTGTGGGTGTCAAAAGATCACAAGTTGTTAATCCGCATGGCTTTTCCATCTCTGCTGTCTCCTCCGTCAATTTTGCAAGACTTTCCGGGCTGCAACAACCGCCCCTGCCGAAAGTGAATCTTTCCTAAATGGAATTGAATGTCTCGTCTCTGGTGTTGTATTCATAATTCTTAATTTCCTGAAAGTGGATGACATTGCTCATTTTATGACTCTCCTGAAGTCGTCTCTAAGATGTGCACCGGATGCGACGTCATGCGACATCGAGTGATATCGAGCGTGCCTTCAGGTAGAGCCGCTGTACGACTGCTTTCTGCCGGGTGCCACCGAGCTCCTGCAGGCACCGTTCACTGTTCAGCAAGTTCGTTCGTTGATCTTAAACATTGTTTTGCCGTACTATGCTGTATTACTACTGTATTCATTCATGACTGTTTCAACAATGAAAGACAATATGTTGATTTGCATTGTCCATCATTGTTCATTCGTTTTATTGTTCTTACGACGTGATTTTGGATTGTATGAATTTGTTGTCCTTTCACTTCGTTGCAGGTTCCTGCCTCTGAGCGGCCAAGCAATGGTCCTGCGGCTTCGATTTGTGTTGGAATCCGAGATCCGAGACCCATGGTATTCCACGGCACTTTTTCACAAAGCAACCAGCAGTTGAAGAAAATAGCTGTATGTACTGTATGATAGCTGTATTATGCTGTATTTATAATGCTATATGTTGCATGTATGATAGCTATATTGATGGCTTTATGTTACATGTATGATAGCTATTTCGTTGTGGCTTTACTCACCAGTTGGACCTGTTGTGGGCATCGCATTCTCAATGCCAAGACGATGAAGCATCCTGCCTGAGAGTTCTGCCCGAGGTTCGTACCACTCCACCACGACTGCAGGGAGCTCGCTTTGACGAAAGCTTTGTGACCCTTGAGCTGCAGTTCGACAGCAGAGTGGTGACTCGACTGCGATTTGGAGTGACTTTTGACATGGTTTTGTTAACGGGATTTTTCGGGATACCAGTCTTTTTCATTGGAAATATGGGAAATTGATGATCAATATGATCAACTACGTAGTTGACTTTGGGATGCCCTACAAATAACATTGAATCACATTGATGGATGCTCGCTGCCCGCCAACAATCTGAACTGTTTTAATCCGAGGCGCCTCTTCCTGGGGAGGCCTGAAGCTGAAAGAGATCTCGGTTTGACAAATTGATTACTAGTTTACTAGATTTTACTAGTATGTCTTTTATTCTCAGTCAGTCTGAGTCTGAGTCTGAGTCGGGTCCGGTCTTCCGACTCTTGTCAGCCCATGGGCCCATGGGCCCATGCGACCCTATCCGCAGGAATACTCTGGGGGCGTTGCACTTGCTGCGACTTCCTTCTCTTGCAGTGTCCTGGTGGATCAGAACACTTTACGGTGTAGCCCCCAGATAAACCCTGCTCTCAGTTGTTATTATCAGGACTTGGACTTGCATGAATTTAGCATATTGTATGTTCTCTGCAACGCGATCAGTCACTTTGAATCTTGCTTCAGCTCAACATGATGACACTCTGTCAAAGCCCTGAATACCTTGGATTCAATCTCGAAATGCTGGTGGAGGTGTCTCTCTTTTCAAAACGAATCAAAGCTAGGCATTCCAATTCATGTTCCTGTGCCCATTTTGCCCTTTTGCAATTTACCGGACACTTTTTCGGTGCTGATCCATCCGCCAATGGCTGTGTACTCAGGCTCCTTGGCCAAGGGCCCCGCTGCTGGTGGAAGTCTCGACAGGTGGCAGCCATTGCTTTGGGCAGTGCCCCAGGCGGCGGAGCATGTCTCAAACTTCAAACCATTTTCAAACCATTTCTCAATCTTTTTGAGCTACACTCGCTGAATCTACTGTATTTGGATATATGAAGGAATATACGAAGGAATGGTGTGGCACAGCGTTACTTTCCGATCTTTCTGCTTTGTTGCATGTATCTGGAACCAATGGACAATTTTTGTCGTTGTCGGATAGTGAACAAACCTCAAGGGAACAGAAGAGAAAAGGACTGATCCTGATCCTTTTTGACGGGGAAACATCCTGCTCTCAAAAACTTTGCTTCAATTGGGTGGAAGTGCCTTCTCGTCCTGGCTATCATATTGCTCGCTATGTTTCCCTTTACCAAATTCCATTCCTCCTTGAATGCGTTTAGCATAGGGGTCTCGCCAGCATGTGCACTGTACAAAGATGTGCACCGGATGCAAAAGTTCTTGAATGCAGACATTGTCCTGACATTTTTGTTTTCTTCTGCTCTTGCACTACTGCCCCCTCCACGCAAGGGACATGTACCTACTGGAAGTGAATCCTGACGTGTCATGTTGTTCTAGTGATAGCAGCAGAGAAGATATCTGACCCTGGCGGCGAAGTTGGTGACTGGTGACTCTTACTCGATGCTTTCCTTTGAGGCCTGGTACCTGGAAGCGCTGTCACCTTGCAGGCGGCACTGCTGCAACTGAAGGATGCAGATCAAATGTCAGTCGAAAAGAAATCCTTTCAGGCTGAGGCTCAAAATCTGCACATCCAACACCTTTGATTCACGTGTGAAAGGCTGGAGTGCTTCGGCGCTACGTATTCAGCCAGGTCACTGCTCCTAGTCAGGACTGCATGGGGTATGCGGATGTATGCGGTATGCCATTTGTAGATTCGGCGTTGGTTTTATTCAGAGTCCGTGTCAAATAAGTCTCAAGCAAGGAGTTGAAAGAAGCTAGAAGCCACACATCCTCTCTGGATCTCCGGTCAGGAATTGAAGGCTGATGTGGCTGGTGGAATGACAGCACCGGTGCTTTGGCCAAGGCCACTTGGCACAACCAGACTCAGCTGCATTATGTTGTGCCCACATCTACTCTAGCTGTGTATTTGAAAGGAACACAGTTACACATTTCATGTGTGCGGCTGAGGCCTGTCATTTGGGGCCCACAGCTCGTCAAGCCCTCAAAGCTGACTGTAGCCACTGGCCATTGATTCCTGTATCGTTTGTGATCAATTTGAACCTGCAAAAAAGTCTCTTACTTGATACAGGAATAAGGATAAGAAGAGAAAACATAGAAGAGGCATAGGGCAAGTGCAGACTGAGAAGGTACTTTGCCTTGCACACATGGCACACATGGCACACATGGCACGCATGGCATGTCCGCATTTTTGCATTGAGGTACCGTCTTGTGCGGATTCAACCATTCTGAACTCAGACAACAGTCAGGGTTTGGCAGGGCGAATGGCACTACCGAGCCGTTGGGAAGCTTAGTGTTTTAATACAATGAAAGCCTGAGACACACAGAAGCTGCGTGGGTGCTGAGGTTGGTATGTGGCAGGAGCCTTCAACATCACGAATGGCTCTTGGGATTCCGAGGAATTGACACGCATTGAGGCAGGCATCGTGGCCAATGCCCAAGAGCCACAGGCGGGTCACTGTCGAGAAATGTGGAGAACGTGGTGCGAAAACTCATGGCCTGTGCTGTGATTTGCAGGTCATCTTCCCTCGGCAAGGTGCACTATTGAGCGACCGACTTAGCTGCGATGTTTCGACATCTAGGGACTATATTTGACGAAATATGGGTCATTTCTCTTGAGCAGATCAAAATATAAAAAATCCTGGGTCATCCAGCAGCCAGCAAGGATACAGATGATATCGTGTTGTGACGCACATGGATTAAAGGTCTGGTGGATTTGGAGTACGATCGAAGCCTTCGAGCACATCCCTCAGAGCTTCCAGCTTCACTTTTGGAGAGACCCAGTTCTCAAGCACCCTGATTACAAGAGAGCCGACTGCAACTACATGTGACTTCATGTGAAAGAGCAAAGATCAAAGCCTCCAGTGGAAGCCTCTTCCCAGGGTTTGAGAGTTTTACAACATTTTAGAATTCCCTTAAATTCCCTTTCTCAAAACTTGCTGCTTTGCACTTCGTGATGGTTCGTTCGAGGTGAACTATTTGTACCGCATTTGCCTACAGCAAGAAAACGTGCTGGGTCTTGTGGGTGTCTCCTGCCACCACTTGGAGGCATCAAGATGGATCGAGATGTGTCCGTGCCGCCACTGTGTGTAACTGTGCCTATTGTGCCTATGAGCTTCTGACGGGGCAGGGTAGCACAATCAGCTTTGAACTTTTCTGACTGATCTGGGAGGTAGAAGAGCTTCCAGTTCCAATTGTGGAACCATTGGTTTCTTGGTTTGGGATCACTGCATGTAGAGTAGGACAGCAGGACAGCAGGACAGGTCCAATCGTCCGAGAATAGTTCCTCCACGGAGGGATTCTCACCGCACTATGAAGTGTTTTTTTCCTTCAATCTGAATGTGTATGCTCAAGCCCCCAACCACAGCGCGTGTCTATCAACAAGCATCACCTCTCCTGTAGTGCTTGTCATTAGATGGTTTGTAGATTCATGGAGCTGTTCCTGGCGAGTGCCACTTTGAGAAAAACCACGTGCGTAAGGTTCCGCCCGGCCCATACACTTTGCCGCGCTATGGTCGATGGCTGTGGCCTCAATTTGATCCATGGGTCCATGAGTCATATTTGCTGCTACAACATAGTTCATTGATGACATGAAAGTTTACCGCGATAGGCCGATGGGCCAGCTAGGCCTTCCCTCAAAAGCCTAGTGTAGCTTCTCAATGTGTGTTTGATCGCATGCTCAAGTCTCCGGCTGTCTATGGTTGTTGAGGTTGAACTTGGAACTGGAAGCCGTGGTTCCCAAGGCATGAAAAGAGGGATGAGTTCAAGCATGTTCAAACGATGGCATGTTCGCATTGTTGGCTGCATCAGCTGTTTGGCTGAATATCTGCGGCCGATTCTATTGAATCCCCACTAATTGTATTGAATCCCCACTAATTGAGGCAAGACCAAAAATCTGAACCAGGAGCTGTCTGTCCTTTGTCTCTCTCTCTCTCTCTCTTTTGGGGCTACTCTGGCCGCCATGGCCTTTGCAATATCACTTGAACATACTTGAACATCTTGAAATGTCTAGCAATATTTTGTGACCTTTTCAAGGACTTCGGTGATGTCTTTCCCGTTACTGCCGTTAATGCCGTTAATGTGGGGTTGGTTCAAAATTCTTGGCCTCCAGTGCCGAAAATGACCAATTTTGTGAGTCCAACACCCACAGCGAAGTTTTCTTTGCATGTCTGACGCATTTCCGGTATTGCCAGGGATGTGTGCTTGGAGATGCTCCGATGCCCACCACCTTCTTATCTGGCCAGGCGGCCACGGTTTTTTTTATCCCCAAAAATAGCAGTCCAACTTGGCCATCCAATCGTTGGCCAGGCTCCGGAACCTTCACACAGCTTGACACTGGAGGAGCAAACTTTAAGAGTACGATGAGATAAGATGAGTTGACTTTAAGAGCAAATTTGTCGTTTCTTTGAGAGATGGGCACATCAGATCTTTTATCTTGAACTGCGTTGCTTGTACTGTTTTGAGATGGATGATAGGAGCCTTTGAGACCCCTGCTCAGGGCTCAATTTGCTAGTGACCTTGGCAACCAAGCATGGCAAGGAACCGTTGCTGCTTTGCCTCACATCACAGTGGACACGCTTCACCAGGGGATTTCTTCACTTCGCTTTTGAGTTTCGAGGCAAGCTGCCTGGTCTTTTGATGCTGCTTTGCGAACCGTCTATCAACAGCAGGCGGGGAGACAGAAATCAACATGTAAAATACATGAAAGTGTTTAACCAGTGCCTGTCAGCAATCCCACCTGTGCTTCACAAACAGCTGGCTCTGACTGGCTTACTCTTCAAACTTAGTTGGACTTTGATTCCCCACACGCGAAGGTTCTCAATTGGGGCATATTTCTATGTTTTACTCTCCCTGTGATCCTCCTCGTGGGTGTTGGCACCGTCGTTTCTGGCTTTCCAAAAGAATCAGCAACGAGTCGACGGTCAAAGCAATGATGATAATGATACCCTGTCACTATCCCCTGACCATTTTCTGCAGTGTAAATGCTTGTTCGCCTATTTGCTGTGATTATGCGTTGAAGCGCCTCAAAGATCGTTTAAAATGATTTAAACATATTTAAACATGTTTAGAAGTTTAGAATGTTTAGAAGACAGTTTAGAAGACAATTCCAGAACATTTGGTCAGTGCTGGACTGCAAGTGCCAATTCTGCTCCCGAACAGAATTTTCTTGGTCACGAGGCACCTGCAATGACAGTGGTTGCCGATGCGCAATCGCTTGGTCAGGCCCAAGCGCTGTGGGGGCTGTGGGGGCTGTGGGGAGTGGTCGATGAAGCATCCCATTTTCTCAATTGGCATTTGTCAACATCTGTCAATATCTGCAGCTTGATGCAGCTTGTGATCTTGATCCGCCTGACCGCCGCATCGTAGGACAAGACTGGCAGCCGCAGTGTTGACAGTCGTCTATCAGTTGAACCTGGCACCTTCTCCGCAGGTCGGACATCTTCAAACACTTTGTGCTGACTTTCTGGAGCCTTTTTGACCCAACGGAAAATGACGGAAAATGAGCATGTCAACGGGTGCATCACTACAGGCACAAAAGCAGAAATCCCCGTACCCTCCAATGGCAGCTTTCATTGCAGGCTTTGTGAATGTACACGCTGGAGCTTGCATCAACGTCTGAAACTCAGAGCACATCAGAACAGAACAACATAGCCTGAATGCCGCTGAATGCCCCTGCCGGTTTCGTTGTGCCCTGCCAGGCTTCCAAGAACCTCACGGAAAATGAAATCAGTTTGGGCATGCTCCCTCTTGAAGAGGTCTGAATTTGGAGATTGTTCAACTTGTTGTTTGGCCGTGAAGCTGCTGTGAGAACTCACCGAACTGAGCCACTTGATTCGTAGCTAGACTGCAGGTTTGTGGCTACTACACCTTTGTCATCAACGTCCAAGACCTGCCAGCGCAGCCACTCTCCTCTGTGAGGCGACTTACACTTGGCTGCTGAAAGGGGTTTGAAAGGATGGCAGCATTCTAGTCATTCTAATCGTTTAGCCCCGCCCAATCGTCTTAATCGTCTTGGCAGCTCATCAAGAAGGGCAAGTGCCGTTGCGGACCAGGTGGGGACACAAGACTCACAAGACATGCTGATAAAACAACACATATTGTATATATGAACTATATGGCAAACTCCCAGAGTGACACGGTGTTTTAAACCAGTTGTGCTTAGGATATCAATATTTTTGGTGCACCTGCAGTTACTTGCAGCAGCGGCTGCCGGTGCGAATCTGCGGTTGGTGGGGCTGGCACCATCCCCAGGGGCGGCACCAGAAGGGCCTCCACTGCAGGCAGAAGCAATCCGCTCTTTTTTGATTTGTTTGTCACATCCGAGCAGATGCTTTCCATTCAGAATTCAACCGAGCACAACGTGAAACGATTGAAACGCACATCAACAGATATCAACAGAAATCACGTAAACGATCATGTTTTCGTCTCCCGTGGTGTGGTGGTCCGGAGACGGTCAGGGTGCTGTCTTGAGATTGACTTTGATAGCGCTGTACGGCTGACATTTGGCTCCATTGTTTTGGAGGCCGAAGAAGGCAAAACACCAGTGGCATTGAAGCACTTGGATGTCCTCGAGGAAGTCGCGAGACACTGCTGTAAACAGTTGAAGATGGAAATCGTGAGGCCTTTCAGTTCTGTGAGTCAGTGTCTGAGACACATCTGGAAAATAGGGCACAATTCTTTCCCGAATTGCTAGACAGTGCTGAACATTGCTAGACAACACAAACATGTTATGTCAGTTATGTCGTCCAGTCGATTTCAATCGCCAGAAGCGAGGACCCACAGGGAAACTCCAGACGTGCAGAACTCCTGCAATTCGGCTGGCTGGGAGCAGACACTCTGGCTGGTTTGGTGGCACTTTGTTGCTTCGGCACGTTTTGGCCACAATTGTAGAGATGGCAACCAAAGCCTCTGCAAAACAGGTTGAACCGGAGAATGACACAACGATCATTGGGGCGATACCATTGCAGGGGACTGAGATTGTGCGAGCCACCGCGGGGCTGTTCACTCGAGCAGATCATACCACTGAGGGCACCAACAGTGGGCGACAACCAGTTCACGCAAGCAGAGCTGCAAGCCGGACTTGCTACACTGACGCCTGTGGCGGGAGTCTTAGGTGGAACCCTGTCCCTGTTCGGTACTTGTTCTTCAAGGGGAGGCAGAATCCTGAGTGAAGGTGAATGTGTTTATATTTTTTCCAAGGCCTTTCCGAAAGGATGTGATGTCATAGATATCTTGATATATACGATACACATAGATGGTCAATGATAAGCATAGATAATTACATATGATACATAGTATATACATAGTAAACATCAGCAAAATAATATGAAGCAAATTGGCACTGTGGCCGCTATGGCCGCTATGGCCGCTATGACTGCGCTGCTACATGTTTTCCTGCCATGGCTCCGAGGTGAGCTGGTCAGTGCAGGCTTGGTGTGAAAGGAGTCTTGAAAGATGATATAAAGATTATGAAAGGAGGTGATGATAAAAGTGACGATAAAGTGATGAGAACTGGAAGTGAATGAAAAGTGATGGAAAGGGATGGAAAGGGAACGAAGGGTCAAGATGCAACCAGATACAATAGGCACGGTTTCCCATTTTGGTCCGACACCAGGATTCTTGGTGATTTGAATTTGCACCTTTGACAATTTTCAACAGAGGGTTTTCGCAATAAGCGATTGCAGCTCGGAGCAATACTTACCTGGCAATCCCTCTCGTGGTGCAGGCTGAAACACGCACTGGCACGCAAGTTGCCACGGAACCGCCTGTTCCATCTGTGGGAGGCAAGACTTGCGGGCCGAAGGCAATCTAACGTAGATAGAGACAGAGGTAAACAAGAACAAGGTGTCAACGCCTGTAAGAGGCCGTGTTGCTCATGACATCAGACAATCACAGGATGATGGTGGAAATGTCCGAAACTGTAGTAATTTGCACGCGAAGGCTCGCCTCAAAATTGGAAAATCTAGTGTTTTACCACAACGAACCTGTAATTTTGTGTCCCGAGAGCTTCGTGGAAAAGTTCCCTTTTTTTTTGTTTGCTTCAAACACAAAGTTGTTCCAGTTTGTTGTGGAAGTGCAAGAGAACGTCCAGCAGCGTAGCATGACATATGTGTGCAAGTGCAAGAGAACGTGCAGCAGCGTAGCATGACGTAGACGTGTGTGTGTGTGTAACATCTGAATAGATGTAAAACTTCTCTCTTTTTCTTCCTTCTGTCCTCTCCCTTTCTAATCATAATACCAATGCAGGGGGGCAGTGAATCTCATTCCATCCACTGCCCAACGAAGACGGTGGTTTGAGATTGTGATATCGGGACTGATCATCCCGACGTACCTGCAATTTGCATGTTACAGGATTCAGTTCCTGCCGGATCACTATAATGATCCATTCTTGTCTAGTGTGATTCCTATGGTGACTCCGAAGGTGCCATAGGGCCAATTGAGGCAACCCTGTTTAGGGTGACTGTCGACTGACCTGACTTCTGAATTCACACATTTTAATTTGGTAATTCATCTAAGTAAAGTGCAACAGCTGGCCTTACGGTTGTGCACCTTTTTCGAGAGCTCCCGCTGATCCTGCGGTCCCTTGTGAAACCTCGTGGAAAGCAGTTCTTTGACTGTGAAGCTGTGCTGAACATTCAGAAACCTTTTTTTTGTTCGCAGCAACTTTTGCAGTCACATTGCATCATTGCATGACACAGGAATCAGGCAGATACACGACCTTTAGGTGTGGTCTTCTTTCTTTTGATGGTTCTCTGGTGAGGTCAAACATGTTGTGCACCTAATTCATTTAATTCGATGGAATTTGAAGAGCCGTTATATGCCCTTGTGGCTGACCTGAACACGGGCCCGGAGGGGCATAACGCACGAATCCTAGGTATTTAGGAACTGAGTCCTGATGTTTAATTAATTGTTTTGGTTTTCTTGTTTGTCATCAACTAGTCCCCCATTTGGTCCCTAATTCTCCCCTCGTGCCTCTCCGTAATGTGTCGTGGGGTTTAGGTGTGTGCACTGTTTTGGTCAGGTCCGTTTCGCCGTGTAGGTTGGTTTTGGAGGTCCGTCTGTTCCCCTCTCCCCCCTGCGCTGTTTTGGCTTTCTGCCCGTCGTCTGTGTTCGCTTTTTTCTTCCTCTTGCCTTTCAGGGTTGACCCGGCTCCGGCCGGGTGTGTGTGTGTAACATCTGAATAGATGTAAAACTTCTCTCTTTTTCTTCCTTCTGTCCTCTCCCTAATCATAGTACCAATGCAGGGGGGCAGTGAATCTCATTCCATCCGCTCTGCCCAACGAAGACGGTGGTTTGAGATTGTGATATCGGGACTGATCATCCCGACGTGCTTGCAATTTGCATGTTACAGGATTCAGTTCCTGCCGGATCACTATAATGATCCATTCTTGTCTAGTGTGTGGAATTGCAGTGACAGAACGTCCAGCAGCGTACCATGACGTATGTGTGGAAGTGCAAGAGAACGTCCAGCAGCGTTGAATGACGTAGACGTATGTGTGGAAGTGCAAGGGGATGTCCAGCAGGGTAGCATGACGTATGTGTGGAAGTGCAAGAGAAAGTCCAGCACCGTACCATGACGTATGTGTGGAAGTGCAAGAGAACGTCCAGCAGCGTAGCATGACGTAGACGTGTGTGTGGAAGTGCAACAGTGACAGAACGTCCAGCAGCGTAGCATGACGTATGTGTGGAAGGGCACAAGAACGTCCAGCAGCCTAGCATGACGTAGACGTGTGTGCGTGTGGAATAGCAACAGTGACAGAACGTCCAGCAGCGTAGCATGACGTATGTGCGGAAGTGCAAGAGAACGTCCAGCAGCGTGGCATGACGTAGACGTATGTGGAAGTGCAAGAGAACGCCCAGGAGGGTAGCATGACGTATGTGTGGAAGTGCGAGAGCATGCGTAGCTGACGTATGTGTGCAAGTGCAAGAGAACGTCCAGGAGGGTAGCATGACGTAGACGTATGTTTGGAAGTGCAAAAGAACATCCAGCAGCGTAGCATGACGTCTGTGTGGAAGTGATCGTACCATGTGGTAGAAGTGGAAACGAACGTTTTTACCCCACCCCACCCCACCCAGTATGTTCGACACTTGGAGGCTATATCGCAAGCCAAGAGGCTATGCATCAGTATTAATCAAAAGAAAGCTTGCAGCAAGACATAGGCGCAAAATGGACGCACCAGATTCCGCCTCCTTCGGGGCGTGCTGCACTAGGCTTTTCAGAAAGCAACATAAAAAGGCCGATGAGTCCGATGGGCCGATGAGGCCGATGAGGCCGATGACGCCGATGGAGCTGATGGAGCGACATATACATATGATATATGTTTACTGATAAGGTATAGACCTCGGTATCGTATCCATGGTTATATATAGATATACCGCTACAATGCCTCCTTTCTGCGACCAAGCTAAAGGTGCACATGGCAACACAAGCCCGGTGAATGAAGCATGCGCGCCACATGCTCTGGAAGTGGCGCTTGGCGCCTGAAATAAATCCTATCATCTGCCAATATAAAGGGAGTTGCAAGTTATGGCTACATCTATCGAGAGACCTTAACCCGTTCCACCCTGCTTACATGCACAACAAACGGTGCCGCAAAACCGAGGCCAAGCGTCAATGGCACCCCCCCGACCCCAAAATATCAACATGCGCATGGCCTCTTACTGGCGTTGACACCAAGAACAGCATACATACTCTCCTGTCATGCGTGCATTGCATGCCGATTCTGTACATATCCATAGACTTTGAAACTTTTTCTTCCGCATTTTTTACGTCGATTCCTTTCGTCTTGAACTCCCTGGGGAGCTCTGAATGTGTTCACCTGGAAGTCACGACCGGCCCTGACTACCTTGCCCGTTTTGCAACATTTAAGGGCTGCCGCCCTCTGCCGCCGACCCCTGCTTCAAACCTTCCATTTGCTTGCCTTCCTGCACTGCCAGCTCCCAACTTGCCTGCGTCCTCTTGCAGCTGGCTTGCGTCCTGCACAGCTCTGGTCACAGGACCCCCCCGCAGGGCTAAAACACCATGGCAGTGCAGGACGGATCGGGCCCGCGGCCTGCAGCCCATACTGCCAAAGGTTGCTTTCTGAACTGCCTAGAAACTAGCTTCAAACATTCCATTTGCGTGCCTTCCTGCACTGCCAGCTCCGGTCACATGCAGGACCTCCCGCAGGGCTAAAGCACCATGGCAGTGAAGGACGGATCGGGCCATTTCTTTCTGAACTGCCTAGGCCTTGACTTTGCCTGCCCTTCTGCAGCTCCAAACCTTGACTTTGCCTGCCCTTCTGCACTGCCAGCTCCCAACTTGCTTGCGTCCTCTTGCAGCTGGCTTGCGTCCTGCACAGCTCCGGTCACAGGACCCCCCCACAGGGCTAAAACACCATGGCAGTGAAGGACGGATCGGGCCTGCGGCCCGCAGCAGCTTCAAACCTTCCATTTGCGTGCCTTCCTGCACTGCCAGCTCCCAACTTGCCTGCGTCCTCTTGCAGCTGGCTTGCGTCCTGCACAGCTCTGGTCACAGGACCCCCCCGCAGGGCTAAAACACCACGGCAGTGAAGGACGGATCGGGCCTGCGGCCTGCAGCCCATACTGCCAAACATTGCTTTCTGAACTGCCTAGAAACTAGCTTCAAACCTTCCATTTGCTTGTCTTCCTCTCAACTTGCCTGCATCCTCTTGCAGCTGGCTTGCGTCCTGCACAGCTCTGGTCACAGGACCCCCCCGCAGGGCTAAAACACGATGGCAGTGAAGAACGGATCGGGCCCGCGGCCCGCAGCCCACACTGCCAAAGGTTGCTTTCTGAATTGCCCAAACCTTGACTTTGCCTGCCCTTTTGCACTGCCAACTGCCAGCTTGCTCGTGTCCTCTTGCAGCTGGCTTTCGTCCGGCACAGCTCGGGTCAGCTGGCTTTTGTCCTGCGGAGCTCGGGTCCAAGGACGTTGTCGCAGGGCTAAAGCACTTCTTCTCTGATGCGCTCCCCCTTGCTGTCGGCAGGGGTCGGCGGATTCTAGCACCATCGGTCCTGCCTTCAACGTCCACCTGTAGTGTCTTCTTTGACGCGCTCCCCCTTGCCGTCGGCGGGGTCGGCGGATTTTGCAACTCATTCTACAGTCACGAATTACAAGGTGCCTTTCTCAGCATTCCTCCTCAGCAGCTGTCACCCGGCTCTCAGGCGCGGCAGACTGCTCTGTTTTGGACAGAAATTTAATTGGCTTCGGTTGCATATTTACCGTTTTAGTACATAGGTTGTTGGCCATCACCAAAGCTTGCAAAGGAAGGATCTTGCAGCAATGAAACAGGTTGTCGTAGGGGTAGTAAGGCACTTAAGGCACTCTTGGAGTGCAAGTGGTTCAAGGCATTATTTTTGGATAAGGGGAGATGACTGCATTTGTTTGGGAGACTACCAAGACTGACCATTCTGTAAGTTTTCGAGTGGAATTCCAGGGGCCCTGTTGCAGTTTTGTGAGCCTTCACATGTGATTGGTATACAAAAGAGCCCGAAGGAGTCCCCAAGGTATTTGTTGGAAAGTTTTCGCGTGGATGTGCAAGTTGCTTCAGGGTCATCTCCGAGGACCGAGGAGAAATGATCTTGACTGTTACTGTCTAGGTATATGTTTCCTTTTTCCCCGGAAGATGATATAAGCACACACACAATATAATATATGTATGTATGTATGTATATATATATATACATACATGTATACATACTTACAGTATATACTGTCTTTACTTTTTGGCAATGGGTTGAGTTAAGACAAACATGTCTTTGACCGACTTTTTGCATGCTCTGGGTGAATGCTGCAGATGTTCAGTTGACGCAGTTCCTCCTATGTCTCTTGGGAAGCCAACAAAAGCAGCAAACACCAAGGTGCAGGTGACGGCCCAGCTCGATTTGCTGCCTCCGAATGCAGGCCGCCAGTTGCAAGTTAGTTGTTTTCAAAAGGCGTCATATTCGTAGCAAAGAGGATGTGCGTTAATTGTGAAACCAAATCTGCGCAAGTTTAAAACCAGTGGTCAGTTGGACGGCAGACTGCAAACATTTGAACACTTCTGCAAACCAGTTGTGGTCCAAGATACGTGTGTTGGGCAATGCAGACCAATGGAGCGATGCGGTCGGAGCCTCGCACAGCTCCAATTTTGACTGCGCGGAAGGAATCCGAGCGACCACAGCGAGCACAGCGACCAATGAACGAGAGCCAACTGCTCGGCGCCAAAGGAGCTGGCGGCACTGGCAAGACACGCCACGCCCTGGGCCACGGCCAGGGCCATGGAAATGTCTTTGAACCAGAGCCAGCTCACACTGGTCAGATCCGGCTCTTGGAAAGAGAAGGGATGCCACAGATGCCACCTACGACTTGGCAGAGTTGGCAACTACACCAGGTACAGCTACACAACTCGGGGCAATGCTTTCCTTGTATAGCTTTCGCTCTGAAGCCAGCAGGTTGCTTCAAAGGTGATGAATGCAGACACTGCCATCTCTGCAACGCCGAGCAAGCAAAAGCAAGAAGGCGACAATTGCAGCAGGCTGCACGCAGGCAGAAGAGGAGGCTGGGTAAGTGTCCAAGTTTCAAAATGTCGAGACTTCTTGCAGAAGATGCGGCAATATAGAATTATTCGATCAAGTGAACAAGTCTGGTTGAATTAGTTCAGCTTTGATCGTTGCATGTTGATATATGTGGATAGTTTTCAGCATTGCATTGTGATAGCTCGTCATTTTGGCATACATTGTGATGCCTTGTGACGCATTGCCTTGGGCGCCAGGACAGGTGAGACGAGGCGGCCGGAGTCTGAGCAAGCAGTGCTTGAGCCGCCAGCACTTGGCCGGGGCCCATGCAGCCCAAGTGTCCCAGGTGCGCCATGTGTTGGCTCAAGCAGCAGCTATAGCGTTGGCGTCCCTCATGCAAAACCCTCCAACTTGTTGTCGAATGGTCATCAAGTCGAGGTTGGAAGAATCGGGAGCCTCAGTTATTACACTGAACCAAGCACATCGTTTTGGCTATGACTCCCAATTTGGAAAAGAGTGTATGAATTTTGTGCTGGATCTATTTTTCGTTTGTGTCCAGAGCGCTCGACTCGTGAATTTTGGTTTCTATCGTTGTGCAGTTGTATTGAAGTATTGTGACAAGCGATTACACTACAGCTCTTGGACGCACGAAGCACACGTTCCAGCCCGACGGCTTGCCTCCACCCAATCTCCAATAGCAAATGACACACTTTGGTTCCCTGCTTCTCCTAACGTGCTGAACCTTGTGGATTCAAGCCCGCTTGACAGTGTTTTGATGCAAGTGTATTTTCTTTGCAAGTCTTTTAGATCAATTTCGGATCATATGGCACATCGAGCGGTAGCCCGGATGCGTATACCGACCGGCTGAAAGATAGAATATTGTACTCTTAGTGGGGACAAGATAGAATATCTCAAAAACACTACAAACACAGGGTCTAGCACCCACAAGATACAATATTCAGAAATTAAAAATAATTAAAAGAAAGAAAATTCAGGCGGTCATTTATACAGATAATATTATATATATATAAATAATTATTGAATTGGGGGGAAATCCCAGTAAAGCCATGCTACCTCTTGTCTTGCTGCAGAAAGGCATCTTTTTACAGCTCAATCTCCCCGGCTGCATATCCTGTCCTATGTGGAAACTACAAATTGTCTGGTTGTCAACGTATTTGTACATCCATCTCTATATATATATATAAAATGTCAAAGGGAACTGAGCGCTAGGACATGTATCATGTGCATGTATCATTGCACATTGGAACGCCGTTATGGCTCAAGTCCCTGCGTGAGGGAAAAGTCCGATCTCTGCACGCCATGCTGTAAAGCTGTCCGGAACTACCAGCATAACAGGTATTGCAATTCAATAGCCACATCCAGAACAAGGATAAAATTGTTCACAGGTTATCAGCCGTAAGGGCTCTCTTCTCCCGTCGGGAGAGGAGTACCTGCGTGCTGGTAGCCGGGCCTTCTGAGCAATTGATTGTGGACGCAAAGGACCAATCAGCTCATCATCGCGAAGATGCAAGGCGGCAGCGGAGATTCGCGCACCACGCAGTTTACCTTCAATGAGAACACTGCTATGCCGGTCGAGGAGGTCAATCAATCGTCCCCTGGCGACACGGCAGACAGTGGTGGGATACGCTCTACCCGAACTACACAGTCCGGATGGCAAGTTACATCAAACAGACGAAGAATATCCACCCAAAGTACACCAAGATCTTCTCGAAAC
>Ga0126342_10008546_pt1 | contig 18365 bp, 14 predicted proteins | sample Cyp1metagenome_FD_92528 | JGI IMG/M metagenome (GOLD analysis project Ga0126342, IMG submission 92528) | Coral microbial communities from Lord Howe Island, Old Settlement Bay, Australia - Cyphastrea 1 metagenome | ecosystem: Host-associated > Invertebrates > Cnidaria > Coral ...
TGATCAACGAAAAACAAACCCTTCCGCGATTGCTCACTGTGGTACCGCGGTTGCTACGCGATTGGCTGAGCGATTGAGGGCTGTCCGGGAAAAGGTATTTTGGACAACCCCCATATATATATACTGTAATATTATGCAATTATTCCCAGTAAAAAAAACCCATGACCCAATCGATAGCTCCTGAGCACCTGAACTTCCACGTCCACGTCTTCCCCGCCAGGAACGCTCGACTGAGGGGGCCTCTTGAGCCTGCCCTCCAATTCTTGGCCTCTTGGCCGTAACCGGTTCAGCAACCCCAATTGGAGATTAATCCGAAAGGGTTGGGATTTCCCATGGGTATTATCAACATTTTTGGGGATTTATTGGGATTTGATGGATATCAATGGGTTTTTAAATTGTTGATAAATTGTTCATAATGGTTATTGATGGAACTTTACTTCACCCGCAATCATCTTTTTGTTCACTGGAAATATATGGATTTAGGATCCCCAAATTCACTGTTTGACCGTGAGAACTTGCCATTCTCAGAGGAAAGATGTCTTCCATGGAAGTTGGCCATGTAAGTTCTGGGGATGGTGCAGCTATGTTGCGCTTAGCTTGTTCAGCTATGGGGGAGTGCACGGACATGTTCCACTGGTTGGTGTGCACTGGGGTATCTAAGGTTTGCCAGGAAAGATAGGAAAGACATGTCCCTCTATGGTCGGCGGATTGTTAATTGGATACAAAAAGTCGTTCATGTGTATCCAGTGGATCTAAAATGACTTTGACTCGTTAATTATCATTTCTCTTGGTCCTTAAAAACTAAGTGTTGTACTCTTCACACCTATTTGATCCTACTTGGGAGTGTTAACTGTGAAGCCTTCATTCCCATCTTCGATGGGGTTGAACCCCAGCAACAAAGACTTCTGGGGCTATTTGTTGGCTTCAGCGCTCGACCTTGGTCATCGGTGAATAGTTGCAGCCCTGGAGGGTTTCTCGTTCGAGAATGTTCGAGAGGGCTGTCACATGTCTTGGAATCCCCACCACTGCGCGGGTGAGACGGGCCCGCGCTGCTGGCGTGAGCCAATCCAACAAGAGCTGCCAAGCATTCATTCCCTTTGGGCCGCGACTGAATGTTACTGTGGCACTGCGACGTGTCAATGCTGCCATGAACTTCAGATATGGATGAACATTGAATCAGCATGATTAATTAGTTGGTTGTGAAAACAAAACAGAGACCCCACATGGTATGATATGTATCCAATCATGGTACACTTTCCATGCATATATATTCTAATCAAATCCGTGTGGTATGATCAATACTCCAACATACATGATCATGTTAGTCTGCGGATCAACATGTATTGGTAGTTATCTTAATATACATGTGCATGTTGTGGCCTTTGAATTCTTGGGCAAACGATGGTGTCGGCGCGTAACGTTAGCAACGTCCAAAAAGATAGAAATTGGTGAAATTGGTGAAATCTATCTGAGTGATAAATTGAACCTTGTCAATATGTAAAACCATGTAAGCTGATCGGTAACGCCGATCTTTTAGGGAAATAGACATCCCCATGAAACCCTATTAAACCCCATTAAATATATCTAAAATAAAATCCCATAAGATCCCAGTGAATCCCATAGAATCACAAAAAACCTGAAAAATATTGAAAAATAACCATTAAATCTCATTGAACACCATTAAACCCAATTAAATCTTATAAAAATACCATTCAACCCATTAGATCCCATAAAGCTACCATTAAATTCCATGAAATTCCATCAATAACCCACTAAATCCGATATATCCCGGTAAAATCCCATTCAACCCCTATCAACTCCCATGGATATATCCCATTAAATTCCCAGAAATTCCCATGAAATCAGAATGAAATCCCATAAACTCCCCACAATTCCTGGGGCCTGGATGCTCTCCACCAAGGCCACGCGCTTGACACCTCATCGCTCAGTGAAAGGCGCGGCTCCACACTGCGCAAGACGTTGGGGGCAGAGGGAAACGATGGGAGAGATGATTCCATGGGATCTTTTACGATTTAATAGAACTCATCAATTACTGTACACTTACTGTGGTGGGATTTTGAAGGGCGATTTCATATGATTTACTATACCCTCGATTTGACAGTTTGCTCCAGAATTTCCACCATTTAGTTTGATGGTGAGGTTCAATTACCAGAGGATATATATGGTATATTACTACAAAATTGAGATAATCGAGGATCAAAATGGTGATTTCATAACATTGGACATAACTAACTAACATCATGATGTGACAGTATAACTAACCAACCGACTATCAAACATGTATCTGGTTTTTCCGGGAATTAATGGACCTGGAATATATCCTGAAATATTGGCTAATCAACAAACTAAACTGGGCCCATGAACCCCCAGGGCTGATGCCCATCATGTGCCATGGCTACCGTAGCTTTGCTAAATCAACAGATAACATTTGTCAACTATTTGATCCCATTCAATCAAATCCCATCAAATCCTGCTAAATCAACATAAAAATTGTTTAGTTTCATAGGCGCAGCACCCTGGAAGTGTTCCGTCCCTTGAACTGTCAAGGTGTATGTCCTCTGCGCGTTTTTCGCTACTCCGGCTATTTCGAAGCGGGTGGACTTCCCAGTTCGTGCCTTGGCTGAGGCACCTTGGGCAGTACTGGATTTCCCAATGAAATATAGGGATCCAAGCAATGGGAATAAATATGGTAAACACAATGTCATAAAAATTCATAAACCTTTCCCAAAATCACAATGGGTGATATAAACCATGGTAGGTTTATTGCTGGGTTGCCCACAACCATCAAAGATTGCAGGATTTAACCATGAAACGTTGCAGGATTTCTGAAACATTGGGTATGAAACATCAAAATTAAGAAATGAAGAATGGATATAGCTGAATATATGGGAGGCCAATAGCATGTTATGGGATTTCATGGGTTTCATGGGATATAACATGGGATATTTCGCCCTTTACTTTCTCCAGAGCGAGTTTGGGTGGAGTCCAACCCCCCCAAGATGCCTGGAGAATAGCCCCAGCGGGATTTTCCAGCCACGGCTCGGATGTTTAACATGTGTCATCTTTGATATATGGAAAATCATCACTGATTGGTTGACCTAGCCCTCTGGTTTAGTGATGGTCGCTACATAATGGTGGTTAATGATGGTTATGATAGTTAATGATGGTTATTAATGGGTAAATCAACTATTTCTACGGTAATCTTCAATGGCAAACTGTTAAAGTTTACCCATGACGGATCCGGCTGGTGCTGGTAGAAAAATGCTAACATTTATTGGGGGTATATTGATGGGATCCATGTTACCATATATAGCAGCACCATGGATCCTATGGGTATCTGGGTTAAGTATGCATTTAAGAAAAATCACATCCAGGTTGATCAATGTGACACATTTCAAGACCCTACTGTACCACTTGGATTGATATCTACAGGGGAATTCACATTGTTTGAGCTATAGTATATGTTTTCATGATATATCAACATGATACATCAATTTTCAGTATTAGTCGAACGTCCGATTCAAATACATACGTGACATGATGAAATGTTGACCAATGCTGGACCAATTTTCAATGTTTTATCGGATTCTTCCAGTATGTTCATGTTCTCATGCACCAAAGGCCACTCGATTCTCAAGCAGCCCAGTCTGTGGATCAAGAATTTTGACCAACTTCTTGAGTCAATCCTGACCATGAACAATATTGTGTGATCCCATTTGCCCCAAGTCATGCCTTTCCATGCAATTCTTCTGAATTCTCAATTTGTCGGTTTATTCGGGTTACTATATCCCAGTCTATTGTCGCCACTTTTTGTGCATTCCAAGGTCGCACAAATCCAAGATTGAGGGATCATTATCCATCATTTTCAAGCAGACCCAACTGCATATCAAGTTATATAGTTAGCAAAACTTATCCCATGAAATATCCCATTAAAGCCCAATTTGGACCAGTCAAATCCCAATTGTTGACTGGTTTATGGTTGATTCCTAATCTTCCACCATTATTTCATGGTTAGATTATTTTTCACGCCTATCCCGATTTTTTGCATGGTAAAATCCCACTTGTTCACCATTATTTAATGATATTTCATGCTGAACCTAATATTCCACCGTAGACGAGTTAATCATTATTATGTTCCATCATGATTTCATCATTAGACCCTAATTTGCATCATTATTTCATTGTTAATTTTCTGATTATTCCACCATGTTTTCACTTCACCATTGAAAACAGGCTAGTTATAGCTCTAAAATCCATTGGTCAATCGTGATTGCCACCCTTAACCTTGCCGTTTGGGGGATAGTTATAGACAAACCCATTTATGTATGAGTCAAAACCCTGGTACCTAGCGAACCCCAAAATAGCTGGTAAATGGATGTTCATCCCACTAAAAATGTATCTATAGGTATTGACCCATACCCATTTTTTTCCCCACAAGGAAAACTTACCGCCAAGGCTCGTGAAGCTGACGGACGTTGACACCAGCTACTTCCGCCGCGTCTCGTGGCGTCGCGTTTTAGATCCGATCTGGGGCCGTGTAATACGGTGGGTCTAAGAGTGACTTAATAGTAGTAGGATTTAATAGGAATTCATGGTGATTTTATAGGATACGGATTCAATGGTGATTTCATGGGAATTAGTGGTGTTTTAATGGGAATTGAATGGTTATGTTAAGGATTTAATGGTGATTTTATAGGATTGAATAGGACATGTTGATTGGATTTCATGGCTTACATGGAGGACTTAACAATGGATACTATGGTTAATCCGCGATCAGTGGGATTTAATGAGATACAATCGCGGGATGGATGATAGTAACCTCATGTCATGAATTCCGTCACTGGAATGATGGGAATGGGATTCGGGAATCATCATGGCCTCGACTCATTTCAGCTATTTTCAGGTCAGTGAGATATTGTAATTGAGCCAGAAAAAAACAAAACATATATTTTAATTATCATAATATATATATATGTATATATATATAAGAAAAAAACATAGAGGACTTAGTAATGGCTTGTGTGGTATATATATATAGATATATATCGTCAATATGTTGAATCGGAGGGTTTTTCACGAGACAGCTGGTGGTATAATATAATGGGATGATTCATGGACAAGCCATGGAAAATGAGCGTAAGTAGATTGATCAAACGAAAAGGTGGGGGATATGATTTAACCATCCTTAGATATGGCTATGGATCAATACCTATTAATACCATTTGTAGGGGGATGAACATCCATTTACCAGCTATTTTGATGTTCACCAGGGGTACAAGGTTTTGACACACTGCCATATAGGTCAACGTTGGTGAGAGGTAGGTTGACAAATCTAGATTTCATCCTGATTTTCCAGTGCTTTTGATTATGATGACCGTACAGCTAGGTAATGCTAGGTATAAGTTTAGCATAGGACAATTATTGGTTCAACCAGCAATTTGTTCGCAATGCGACAGACCGGACAACTATGGGATTGTCACGTCATGTCTGGCCAATTCAACGATGTTTCAAACATATGGCTTTGTCTGCGTTTTTTGGGGAACACAAACAAATGTTGATGGTTTTAAACATGCATTTTCGCTGTTCAGTGGGTCATACAACTATACCATCCCATATGCTCAGTAGATACCATGCTTACCTACCTGTAGGTCAGGTGTGGGGTAAATGCTGGTAAGTATTCCAAGCTTGGAGCATTTAAAGAAGTGCTTTGAGTTCCTGCCGCTAGTCCTCTTCTGTTCCCTCCTCTAGAAGTTGTGCTCTGAGCATGCTGCCAGTGCCAGAAGCCACAGCCCATGTGCCCTTGGATGGAAACTGACAGGAGGTTATTGCGCATTGCAATGCCGAGGTTCTACCCAGAGCTGCTCATTGTGAGTTCTGCTTTCACCAGTTTCAACATCTACCAAGAAATGAGAAGGCTACAACTATATTCTTCTTTCCATGAATCCCAATCCCTGCTGCGTGGCTAAGAAATACCCACGATAAGCCGATAAGCCGATAAGTGATGCCTTGTGCCTCGGATCCCAATGTGGGCTGAAAAACATGTCTTTAAAAAAAGGTCCATGTTTTAAAGCCTACATCCGCATGTTTGCAGATCGACATGACCATTGTCTTGGTGCTAGATTTTGCCAACCACTAGATTTTCCCCACGACTAAACACTTGGATGACAAATTAGCGCCCCCGTTTGAAGAGCCCTGACTGACATCCCATGACAACCCAGTATTCGTAGCATTTCTATCCCCTTCATATCCCCTTTATTCATCTTTATTCCATTATGTCCCACAAGCACTATGAACCCATTATTATCCCATTAATTTATATTAATATATATAATATATATATATAGCCACTAATTTCCCATTAATTGATATTAATTAACCATTCTTATCCCACGATTTGTGGCTTGACATCCCGTTCTCTCCCAGATCTTCCATGGATGGAACCATTTCCCGCCGGAGAGGGGGGGGTGTCCAGTGGTGCCGCGCCAATGCAAAAGGGTTTAGGATATCCGTCATGACGAGGGCTCTTTTTTATTACCCTCTGGTAAATTAACATAGACCCTGAAAATAACCAATTTTTAGAGGAAACTAATCTTCCAACCCCTATTTGGCAGGGTCTATGTTGATTTACTGGAGAGTAAATCTTGGAATGACCATACCCCACTATCTATCTACAATAAAAAATATACACATATTAATATAATATATATATATATATATACCATGCAATTTGACCATGGTACATATTTTTGTATGTCCCATCAGTGTGTTGAATCCAAGTGGTGGATCCAAAGTAGATACAGCTCGCTGCCGATATCTGGCATCTTTCTGTGGTGATTTCATGGGAACCATAGGAAAACCATGGCTACATGCCTTTCATCAGAAAGTTATTGGAAGATTTCAGCTGTGGTTTATGTGAATATCAGCCTTTGGTTCATGAAATATGTGGTCCACGAGTTGTTTTCCGAAGGGAGTCTGCAGGTTGAGTTGACGGAAACTGTCCAGGAAACCTCAATGTACACCTCCATGGCAGTGGTTGGAGAGCAAATCCAGCAACCCTCTTTGCTACAGATGTTGATCAAGCCAGTGATTTAATCTATCGCAGTTTGTACCATTGTTTGGTTGGTTGAACCACCTTTATCGATCTCTTTCCTCATAGTTCTCCATAGTGATGTATCACCCCAAGTGGTTTGAGTCTGGCTGATTAACGAACTCGCATTTGAGACAAACAGATGCTTAGTCAAAGAGAAGCCAATTGAGAAGCACATATTTGCAGTGGGGCTTGTACGAGCGAGAAGTTCTTAATTAAGTGCGAGTGCATTTGTCCGCGATTCTTGGTTTTGCATACTTTTGCAATTTTGCACTTGATGTTTGCCAAGGGCCCAAGGGCGGGAAATAGATCGATTGCTTTTCCTGAGACATGGTAGGGAGAATGCCCAATGAATTATTGCCTGAATCCTCAATGATTTTGCAAATCCTCAAAACATGCCTTTCGGATATTGCTTCGCCACTGGCCTTGGCTGCTCCGGCACTCCCGTTGCAGCACTCGGCACTTACGTGTTGCAACTTACGTGCTGCAACTTATGCCAATGATTACTAATGCATTTTTCATGGAAATTGTGAAGTGAGACGAATGTCGATGTTTTTCTTGTTTAATTCATATAGATTCATTGGAATCTGAGTTGAGATATGTGCTGCAAATTGAGTGCCCCAGATAAACTTTTCACGGACCTTGTCGCTAATGCTTCCCCAAAACCTGGAGCGAAATTGCGTGCTGTCAACGGTAAGTTGCGCGCTGCGCGCTGTCAATTAGCCATTTGTGGGTTGATTCATTGTTATTGTGGGGTGATGAGTTTTTGCTGCAGTGAGGCTTAGCTACATCAATTATGAACGCTCAATGGAATGATGTTTACTGTACTTTTCAGATCTTTTAAAAGACTATAGCTATTTGATGGTTTGAAACATTTTTTATTTTCCATTTTTCCATATATTGGGAATAATAATCCCAACTGACGAAGTCATATGTTTAACAGAGGGGTAGGGCTCAACCACCAACCAGCTATATATACCCTCTGGTAAACTAACAGTTTGCTATTGAACATGACCCATAGAAATATTTGATTTACCCATTAATAACCATCATTAACTATCATAACCATCATTAACCACCATTATGTAGCGACCATCACTAAACCAGAGGGCTAGGTCAACAACCAATTAGTGATTGGTCACGCTTCAGCAAGTTCCCATCCAAGCAATGGCCAGGAGAACGACGTGTGGTATGCCACGCATCCTCCAACTCCGTCCCTTGGTTGAAGAAATACATTTTCGGGGGAAGAACATGGAGGTTTTCATGGGAAAATTATGGGAACGTCATGTGAAAATCGAGTTTTTTTTCGTGTGGCGTTTCATATGTTTAATGGAAGAAGATGGGAACATCGAAGTCACTGGACGTTTGTAGTTTGATTGTTTTTCGAGCTAAATACGGGATTGTCCATTGCCATGTTAGAGGACACCAGAGGGTAGTAAATAGGATCACTGGAATGATGCGACTATATTATATATATATAATTAATTACTATTCATGCAGTTCACCAATGATAATGTTGTGGGTAGTATACTATGTCATGTTTTTTTCCTGGAGTGATACCAATTATTCATGAAGTTCACTGGAATCAGTTGTAGGTTAGATGCAGTTGGGGCGTATCACTGGATCCATAGAACTGGAAATCTTTGAGGAAATCCGTTCTGTGGTGCCCCCAGTTCTATGATCCTTTATAACCCGCTTTAGCTAAACATATCTACCAGAAACATCCAGACACCCTATCGTTATGTTAGTTATAGAGTTATTGAACCACTTAGCAAACTATGGGGCACCACTTTCTTTAGCAAATTTCCATGATATCCCATGATATGTCCATTGTATGAATGTTCATTCTATTCCCATTGCTGGCAACCCCCAATGAAATCGCATTTTGGACGGTCAACTTCAAGTTTGTGTGTTTCAAGTTGACCATGTATTCCTCGCAAAATCATTCTGAATTTCCCATCAATGCCCGCAAAATAAACCAGAAAATCACCATTAGAATCCCGATCACATCCTCATGTTATTCATTGTGCATGGTGAAATCACCATTTCTCACCATTGTTTGATCGATTTTTGAGAGTTAATTCCCAATCAAATCCCTGTGAAATCCCAGTCAAATCCCTATGAAGCCCCAATCAAATCCCTATGAAATCCCAATCACATCCCCTAAAGTTTTAATCAAATCCATATGATTTCCCATCCAACCCTTATTTTCGTTCCCGGCTCAAAACATCCTCCTACCGAGGAAACCGCATGGAGGCCCGGCCAAGGTCGATTTCAGCCATCGCAAGAACGCCAACGGCAACGATCCCTGGGATGCCTGGCGATTTCATGGAGGTTTCATGGATTTTATGGTGGTTTTATGGCATTGTTCTGTTTAAACATGTGACTGACTAATTGTTCATGGTTTATTCATGTGTTTTCTTTATGGTGACCTCATGGAGGTTTCATGGATTTGTTTGATGCTATTGATGATTTTTGATCGTGATTTGAAGGTGAACTTTGCCAGTGGGGAAGTTTGCTGGTTCTAGTTGTTTTCCTTACAGTTCTGCACCGTGGGAGTATAGCTCGATGATTTCGCCACCATCAACTGGGGAGACGGTCAATATGATTGGCTGCAGTTGGTGAGTCTCTGGTAATTTAACAATTGCTGTGGAAAAAAAAGCTTAAATTTATAGATGACTTACCACTTAGACTTAAACAGTGTGATTTTCATTGATTTTCCATAACTATGTTAAATTGCAAGGGGATAAAAACACATTAAACTGATCATTCAATCACCATGGGACCATCATTTCTGCAGATGGTTCTGCAGCTGATCCCTTAGCCAAGTGATCGCTGCTTGGAGCCATCAGATTCGATCTTATTTCAATGATCATTTTGAATGTTTGGTGGTGACTGGAACCATGGAATTTTATATAATTTTATGACATTTCTATATTAATTGGGAACAAATGGGAATAATACTCCCAAGTGACGAACTCATTCTTTTCAGAGGGGTAGGTATACCACCAACGAGATGTGCACTGTTCAATTTAGGTGCCATAATACTACAAGTTGTGATTTCTCTTGAGGCGAAGTGGTCACAGGGCTGACCATTAAAGATGGCAACCACTTTGATGGCGGCAGGGCATTGATTCCTATCCAGAAGGCTTTTTGTTTTACTCCGATTCCAGTCAACAAATCTAGTCAATAGATATATATATATATACATGAGGATTAGGATGATACATACCAGGCATCCTTCTTTTTATTTCAACCTACCAGACAAGACCAGTACCAGTACCAGCCTTCATCCAGCAGTCCAATCCTGGCGGTAAAGAAACCATCTGTTCCTGCTGGATTGGCTTACCCAACCTGGTTATGACTAACAGTTCGCCATGGTTAAGCCATGGCCCTAATCGAAATAGATGGTTTACCGAACTTGAAAATGGGTGGATCTTTCCATGGCGATGTTAAATAACCAGATGGTAAGGGAATATCTTGACCGGAAACCATAGATTTTCCCGTGAAATATAATCGGAGGGTTCCAATGATTTTTTTTTCAACCAATCCATTGATCTGTACGATGGGCCGGTGGATGATATACCCTTTTTTGTGTGGATCCTCATTGTAGGATGAATGACCATGAACCATATTGCTGGTTAAGTACCCATCATATTTCCATTATCACATATATATATATATATATACATATTATGCGTAATATAATATATATATATATATATATAATATATATATATATATTATGGGTATTATATATGATGGGTATTATATATATACAGTCCATCCTTGTTGATTCAATACCACATTCATCCCCTACAACTTGACCATGACAGATGTGTTGCAGACGCTGCCACCTGATGTGGCTAAAAATGACTAATATAACAGAATGTATACAGAATATAGCTCTACATAGGACATAGATTAATATTGTTTAACATAGCTTAATCATAGTTCAACATAGTTTTGCACTGCAAAATAATTTGTTTTGTCAATTACGTTGGAAGATACCACACAACTGTAATCGGATATCACTGATGTGAGTAAAACGCCCCGCGTTGCGGGCACGGCCAAGGACCGTTCCTGCTATCCTGAAACTTGGCGATTTGCTGACGACTCCACCAGTTGATGGTTAGTAGCGGTAACTATAAGATAGCCTGATTTTATGGCTTTTATGGTGGTAAATCATGATGTTTTATATGGTGTTATCATGTTTCAAGACGTGTTTTCTTGATTTATGATGGTAAAAGCAGGTAACAACAACATTCAGTCGTGTTCTATCCTTCTCCTGTGATGATCCTTGATCCTCACAGTGCGAATGCGTTGTGGTTTAATGATCCCAAGGACCTATGCTGGAGGTTTCGAAATGTTTGCGAAATGGGACAGGCGAACAAGGCTCAACCTAAAAGGTGACGTTTCTAGATGCAAAAGACAATCCTGTATTTGTTGGTTGTGTCTTTTTTTTCCACAAGTTCAATTTACCAAGTTCTATCTTCCTGGGGTTTGATCTGCATATATTCTCAGGAATCCTATTATAGACTCCATTGAATCCCCATTCTGAACGGTTGGTTAAACAACAATTTATCATGATTGTGTGCCATTACTTCCCTATAAAATGTTATTAGAATCCCACCATGTTTGCCATTTCGGTTGCTTCAATCTCATTCAATCCCAATCAAATCCCATCAATTCCCCATGTGTTGCAAGTTGTATAATCCTCCATTTCCACTGTGGTTACCATATAGTTGATGTCTCCATTGTACCCATTGGAATCCGCGTTGTTGCCGTTTATATAAATCATTAAATCCCATTGAAGCCCCATTGAAGCCCCATTGAACCCCCAATTGAAGCCCTCATTTCCCGTAAAATCCGATTAAATCCCAACGAAGTCCCGTTAAATCTCATGAAATCCCAATCAAGTCCCGTAGAATCCTAGGAAATCCCAATGAAGTCCCGCAAAAAATCTTAAAATCCTACCAAAATCATGATATAAATTCCATTAAAAAAACATCACGTAAGTTGATGCGTCAAGCTCCATTTCCATCCCATGATCCGATTGTCGGTTCCTAAGATCCCAAGATCCCAAGCCCCAAATCACCCAGGAAAATCCCCCTGAACGTCCCTAGGACAACTGTGGCCCTGGAGGTGGGCCCTGGCCCAAGCGTGACCCCTACGCACCCAAAGGACGGGGAGGAATTGCCCAAGGAAAAGCACCAGAAAATGAGGAGTTCGCCACACTTTTCTGGTTGGTGGTTTGGAACCCATGTTTTATGACTTTCCATATATTGGGAAGAATAATCCCAACTGACGAACTCATATTTTTCAGAGGGGTAGGTATACCACCAAGCAGTTTTGTGGCAATTACCCAGGCATTTTTTGGGATTGCACATCATGAAAAACCAGCAGGAATTGGATATTCATGGGAATTGAAAGCAACAACTGATTGGTGGGTTCAAACATTTTTTGTCTTCAATCAGACAAAAGGGATGATTGGTTGATCTGACGAATAGTTTTGGGATGGCTTAAAACCACCAAATATTATATACTTATTATTATCTATATATACATAGTTCGGTATGAATTGTTTTACTTTTATAGTTCTAGTCGTAGCTATAGTCATAGTTACACACCTACGCTTAGTGGTGTATCAATGGGATATGATGAAATTAATGGATATTACTGAGATATAGTCAGATATAGTGGTGCTTAGTTCAAAATAATCGGAATGATGGGAGCGCGCATAGGTGTCAAGCTATGGCAGAGTTTACAGGCAAAAAGGGGAAGCATGGAAAAAATGAGATATTCAGCAACCATGATGGGGATAGAATGGGGAAATGGTGGGCGGCACCCCGCTGATTGCGAGCCAAACTTTGCGCGCCAGTTCAGCTCTGTGTTTTACATAGGAAAAAGAAAGGTACAGATTTTGAATAAATCGACGTCTCTTTTATTGGTTTCATTGCGGTGTCTCTTTCATTCGTCACCCAGTGCCTGCAATTTGGGAACAGAACAATGCTAGTTGTTTAATGTGTTTTCTATTTGTCAGAAAGCTCTTACCTGTTGTCATTTGGCTGTCTGATAAACATGCTTCGGAAGGCACTTGTAGCATTGCTACCCCACCTTCCAACCCTTCCTCTCCTTCCCCGGACTGATCCCCTGCAGCAGCATCATGCACAAACAAAGTTGCATCAACTGGGATATGCGGCGAAGAAAATGAAAGTTTGTTTTTTTTGCCCTCCATGACTTAACATGGAACAGAAATAAATTTTGGACTATGGCAGCCTTCTCGGGTTTATTACAAATTCAGGAAGTGTACTGCAAGTGCCAACGGCTTGGTGAATGGTAGGTTGCTGGCTTATTTCTTTACCATCTATGAATGACTTAAGACTAACCAGACACATTTTTCAGACCTCTTGGGTATTTGAAGTTAGCATCGAGGCACACTGGATCTGAGCTGCTCTGAAACCTGTTCCATACATTGTGCAAACTGACTTGTGAAGGATAGTCTAGTATAGTTTGTTATTAATATGTGTAACACTCTATTTTGTTCGTCATAATTCGGAGTCAGTTCGCATTTGAATCTGGACAGCAGACGTTGACAAGCATTGACTGATGGAAGAAGCTGTTCGCCGGGGAAAATCACCCAGCTAGTGCCAGTGCTGGGTAATTTTTCCTGCTTGCGCCATGTTTGGAGACACCAGGGTAACTCATTGATTTGTTTGGGATCCCAGTTGGATCCCATGAAACCACTTATTTCATGGTTTTTCCGAAAGGTCAAATTCAAGTGGACCATCTGAATCACCTCGGTTGCCTCTCAAGAACGCTAGAACAGCTCCACCACAGGCTTTGTTTGGGGGCAACCTCGCCAAATGGCTTTCCAACTACAAAAAAGATGGTGAAGTCATCATTTTGCTGGTTAAAGCCACGTGAAAACATCGGGTGGGGTCCATCATTCCATCATTCCATCATTCCATCATTCCATCATTCGCACCTAGATGCCAGGAGTGTATGATCAATTTCAACTCTACTGTCCTATTCCATACTTTTTCACGGACAAGATCGATGATGCTCGCAAGGTGCGAAGCATGCGTGCAGCCTGAGAGGGCTTGAGTGCTGGGATTTTACTTAAGCAGCTAGTGAATGGGATTGTATGAGGAATTTGTATGTGACCACACTAGCCGAGGTTATCTTAAATGATGCTTCGACTGGGAAATCATCCCAACAACGTGGTTTATCTTAAGTTTGGAATTGTATTAATTTAACCAGACATGATAATATTATATAATTATATATTATATTTATAGATGAAGTATATACAGCTCAAAATGTAGGGCCCTGATCTATACCCTGGACCCACGGGCGATCCATTGATCCATACGATCAGTAGCCATGATTCATACACCTCTGAGGGATATGATCCATACCCTTGAACCATACCCAACAGTGACAAGTTGTTCTTATACTGCTTGGTGGTTTGGAACATAATTTTTATATAATTTTATGACTTTCCATAATTATTGGGAAGAATCATCCCAACTGACTCATATTTTTCGGAGGGGTAGTATACCACCAACCAGTACATCAAGCCACTTCGGTATACCTTCTCATCAGGTCCGGATCAAAACTCTTGGACGCATCTGACTCTTTCGGTACGTCCGGTTTTTTCCGCGGAACGACCCAGACCCGTTTTCTGAAATACCCCCAAAAAATGTGCCCATGCACACATACACACATACGTGTATGTATATATATCGGAGCGCCCAAACCATGTTGCGCGGTTGTGCGGTTTTCTTCAGAATATTTAAGTCTCTGACCATGGGGGTGTCTGAAAATTGGGCTTACCCCCCAAACGGCAAATTTAATGACAAACTATCATCATCCACTGGATGGAGTGGAGCACCTTATTTTCATCTAGACGCCTCGTGAAACCTTGTTACTTCCGTTTTTGGTTTTGAGTTGGATGTGTCGTTCATGTTGGGCTGTTGCCTCTGCCCTCCAAACCCCTGAGACCATGGTGAAGATGTCCCCGATTTTTTCCATCCTGTACTCTCCAGTAGATAAGCACAAATATGCAAACATCAGTCTACCTTGGCTTAGATCGTTCTCCTAGGGAAACCATTGTTTTACATGTTTATATATATATACATATAAATATGCAACATGTATGTATTTTTCATCATGTTTTCCCATGTGATAATAATTATCAGAGATTACACACGCACAGTGCTGTACCAGATATTCCATTGCAGTAGTATCGGTATCACTGGAGCCGTGGATTCCTTCATAGGTTCATCGGTTGAAAAAAATGCGCCTTGAATTGAAGGTTCATGGATTGTACACATGTGTGCACATGTATGCACATACTAGCCAAACAAACAACATATGCATAATGCATAAATGTACATATGCATGATGCATAAATGTACATATGCATAATGCATAAATGTACATATACATTGATATAGATACAGTAGATTAGATAGATAGATGGATAGATCGATAGGTAGGTAGGTAGATAGATTGGTTGATAGGTTGATGGATTGATAGATAGATAGATTCATAGACAGATAAATCAGATATATAGATATAATTGTTTAGATTAGATTAGATAGATAGATAGATAGCTAGATAGGTAGATAGATATATTATATATGATATATTGATTGATTGATAGATTCATAGATTGATAGATATATTGATTTCTTAGATATTTATATATATAGATTGATTGATTGATGGGTTGATAGATGGGTTGATAGATAGATAGATAGATTGATAGATGGATTGATAGATAGATCGATAGATTGATAGATAAATTGATAGATAGATATATTGATTAATTGATGGACTGATTGATTGATAGATTGATAGATTTATCGATAGATAGGTTGATAGATTGGTCGATAGATTGATAGATATATTGATAGATAGATCATAGTTAGATTGATGGATTGATTGATTGATAAATTGATAGATAGATTGATAGATAGATTGATAGATAGGTTGATAGATTGATAGATAGATTGATAGATAGATTGATAGGTAGATTGGTAGATAGATTGATTTGATTTATTGATAGATAGATAGATAGATAGATAGAATGATTGATTGATTGATAGATTGATACATTGATTGATAGATTGATCGATAGATTGATAGATAGATTGATAGATTGATCGGTAGATTGATATATAGATTGATAGATAGATTGATAGATAGATTGATAGGTAGATTGGTAGATAGATTGATTTGATTTATTGATTGATAGATTGATAGAGAGATTGATAGATAGATTGATAGATAGATTGATAGATAGATTGATAGGTAGATTGGTAGATAGATTGATTTGATTTATTGATTGATTGATAGATAGATAGATTGATAGATAGATTGATAGATTGATAGATAGATTGATAGGTAGATTGGTAGATTGATTTGATTGATTTGATTGATAGATAGATTGATTGATAGATTGATACATTGATTGATAGATTGATCGATAGATTGATCGATAGATTGATAGATTGATGGATTGATCGATAGATTGATAGATAGATTGGTAGATAGATTGATTTGATTGATAGATAGATAGATTGATTGATTGATTGATAGATTGATACATTGATTGATAGATTGATTGATTGGATAGATAGGTGGGCATATAGATAGGTCGATAGGATTCGATAGGTAGCTAGGGTGTGCTTGGTTCACATCGCTCCAGGAAGTCTTCCGACACGCGGTTCCTTGTTGCACCTGGTGATCCTCAGAATCCTCGGGATTCAACAGGGATTCAAACCCCATATCGGGCAAGCGAGTTGTAGGTCTGAGAATCAACATATCTGGCATAAAATGTGGGTGTATTATATCATGAACATGTTTTTATATGTTTTTATCATTGTTAAGTATAGGGTTACCTGTAATGTGCTTTAAGTTGCTTTAAGGGGATTTTGTGCGAATAAGGGGACTTAACAACAAAAATGTTAAGTATGGGATGTACTTGGATTTAAGTTGCTTTAAGGGGATTTTGTGCGAATAAGGGGACTTAACAACAAAAAAACGTTTATCAGGGGTGCTCCGACCTGTTTTAGGTTAATTATATTCGCAAAGGGAATTGATCATTTTATCTCTGTGCTTGAAGTGCGTCTTATGGAGGTACAATTAATGGTACACATTGAACACAGTATCATGGGTACCACACGCATATAATTACTGGATAGAATTAAGAGGAATATAATGGAATATAATAAGTTGGGATGTGAAGGGTATCATGGGGATACAATTTTCATCAATTTTCATATGTTTCATGGCGATACCCTCCGGATCCCTCCAGCGTGGTTTGCTGGAAGATCAACCTATTTTTATAATTGATTTTCCCATAAAAACTCTCCATTTATAGTGGTTTTCCAATTACCATGTTGGATTACCGAAAGGTAAGTAACCAAACAATTTCCGAATCCCGTTGGAATCGCATTAAATCCCCTTACAGTCCATTAAAATCCCATTAGATTTGCTTAGAATCACAGTAAACCATCATTTTTTATGGTTAGACTATGTCAAACCACCATTTTCCCAGCCATGTTTCATGGCCAAAAAAATGGTAGAAAAGGTCTCCATTTTTTTTGCGGGTCAAAGTTGTAAACCCATTGGGTTTCCCAGATGTGCTTTTTGGGTTCTTCTGGTGATTTGTATGACCAAGAAAAAATCGGATTTGACGAGGAACAATGGTGGTTTAACCAACTGAAATGGCAGCTTCAGCAATGGAAATGGTGGTTTAACATGGTTTAATCAACCAAATGGTAGTAATGTTGGTTCCTGATTAGTGTGTGGCCCCCCCCCAAACTATATCTGGACTCTCTTTAAAGTAGAAAGTCAAAAATTTTCTTCCCAAAAGAAAAACATATCCTCAATTAAGTAAGGATTTCAATTGGCTACAATTGAAATCTAATTACTATTGCTTTTTTTTGCCGATGAAGTTGTGGTATTTGTAGTACTTGTAGTACTTGTAGTACTTGTAGTACTTGTAGTACATGTAGTACTTGTAGTACTTGTAGTACTTGTAGTACTTGTAGTACTTGTAATACATGTAGTACTTGTAGTACTTGTAGTACTTGTAATACTTGTAGTACTTGTAGTACTTGCTCATACCCAGCACATGCTCAGCTCATGCTCAGCCCATGTTTAGCTTATACTCAGCTAAATCTCAAGAGACACTGAACCAGCTCATGCCCAGCTTGCTGCAATAGTGAACCCAGCAAACAAA
>Ga0126342_10008547_pt1 | contig 18363 bp, 21 predicted proteins | sample Cyp1metagenome_FD_92528 | JGI IMG/M metagenome (GOLD analysis project Ga0126342, IMG submission 92528) | Coral microbial communities from Lord Howe Island, Old Settlement Bay, Australia - Cyphastrea 1 metagenome | ecosystem: Host-associated > Invertebrates > Cnidaria > Coral ...
CATGCAGTTCATCACAGCATCCGGGATGTCGGAATCTGAAGCCATGCAGATCATGGTCACCACGCAGTACTTGGACACTTTGAAGGACTTCTCGAACCACAAGTCCATGCTGGTGCCACATCACCGTGATGCAAACTCTGCAAACGACTCTGCAATGCTGCGCGAGGCAGCATCCCTTTCTGAAGCTCCACCACAAATGCTTGCAATGGAAGAAGTAGAGGATGTAGAGGCAGTTGAGGGGCCCGGAAAGAAGAAAGGAAAGAGGAAGAAGAAAAAGAGGGTTGTAAAGACTGGAACTGCTCTATGTGACTGTGATGGAGACAACATAGACAACCAGTACGACCAGGCCCATCAGGCCCATCAGGCCGATCAGGCCGAGGCCGATCAGGTCGACCAGGCCGATCAGGTTTGAAAGTGTGAAAGTGGGCCCCCATCAACGTATCGACAACGTATCGACAACGTATCGACAACGTATCGACAACGTATCGACAACGTCTCCAAGCTCGACATTGCCACGGACTGCTTCGACCTTGCGATTCGATGCCTCGAAGATGACCATAGACATCACGAGGACATTATGACCAGTGTGCCACTCCCAAGGAGTCGTGGCCCAGGTTTTCTGTACAGCGATGCGCCGGCGCAGCGGCATTGCCACATGTCCGACTTAGCGAAAGAAAACATCGCTGAGGCCATCAGACACCAGGGAGCATAGATTTGTTTTTTTTTAAAGATATTTTGAACCAATTTGATCAATTTTGCACACGTATTCAGCTATTCAGGATATTAGTACTCGTAGTACTTAGGTGTTACCCAGCAGCACTGTGATTTCACAGCAATGTTGATCATGATACCACTATAGGCTTTGAGACCTCAGTTTTGTGTCCATCGCAGGCTCTTGGCTTTAAAGGACCAACACAGACTTTCAACTGCAATTGTTGCCAGATGTTGCCCGTGCATCAGGCAAAAGCAGGTGACAAATTGAAGTACCTTGTTTCGACACCTTGCACGGCACAAAATCTGCATTCCAAGCGTTCAGATGGATTCGTTTTCGTCCCGCAACATGTTTTGTACAGATTATATACATACATTTGACGTTCTGTTGCTGTACTTCCACATGTCATGCCTCGAAATTCCAGTGTCTTCCAGTGCTTTATCCCAAGATCTTCAAGGCTTTCCCAGGGCAGGATGGGCCTCTCTGGCTGCCTTTGGCGCAATGCCGCAGGCAACGGCCGGGGGAACATGTGGAACCCATCAGAACAGCAAAATCATTGTGGGATGTTGATGATTGTTGATATAGGGTGATGTATTGATGATGTATATTAATGATCTACTGATGATTTTTTGATGGTTGATGGATGTTGATGAATGATGATGATGAAGCTGCCAGGTACGACGGATCCGTGGAGGTGCAACACTTAGCTGGGGATGGTCATAGATCAACAACTCGACACAAATGATAGATTATATAGATGTACAATAGATGTCATATATCACTTCATCATACTTCATCTATCATCATTCATGCGCACGGTTGCAGATCATGCAGATCATGCAGATCATGCAGATCTATTCACAGCAATCAGAGAAGCGAATGGAAACCGCAGCTGAGGTGGCTTCCGCAGCAGGCCACTGGCACCGGAGGCAGGTTTGAATTCTGAAAGATTCTGAAAGGCCGTATTTTTTCATATTTTCTCCAATTTCTCCATGGATCAATCTTGAACATCATTTTCGCATATTTTGCCCAACCGACACCGAATCTCCCAGCGTTTTGTTTTTGAGGTTGAGGAGATTTGAGGAGTCCCAGAGACATCGTTCTGCCGCTGCCCAGGTGGTTGATGCTCCGAGATCTTCCGGCGCCGCCCGGAAGGAAGATGCTCAACCGGCTCAACCGGCTCAACCCTTCAGCAGGGAGAACGTGGAGCTTTTTCTGAAGGATCGCGGTGCCACGTTCTTGGACTTCTGCCTGCAGAATCCAGGAGCGGGGCTTAATGATCTTAGTGATCTTAATGATCTTAATGGCTCAATCTGCGCAAAGTGCCGAATTTCTGCAGTTTTATCATTTTTTGTCATTTTGTATCATTTTGTAATGTTTTATGTGTCGGAAAATGACTTGATGGATTTCAAATGATTTCAACACCGACAACAGACTGTGAGATGACTTCCTTCAGTTTGAGACATGATCTGCTGGTAAAAACCCACTGTTCCGAGGCTGGGAATCCGCGGAGAGGCCTGCCAAGGTGGGCCATTCGCTTGGCACAAAGAGCTTTGCAATGCTTTGCAGCTTGCACGGCTGAAGTAACAGAGAGGTAGAGTTTCAAGAAATTTCAAGAAATTTCAAGAAATATCATGACATATCTATACATATCTGTATTTATCTGTATTTATCTATATTTAAAATCTATACCATATCACTTGTTTGTAGTGCGGTAGTCAATGGGCCTCACTGATTCGTTTCTTTCCGAAGTCTCTCGGCACAAGATTGTCTGAAGAGTCTCACCGCAGGGCAATGTGTGTTTGGCAGTGCTTTCGTCTATTAAATCTATTACTATAAACATCTATAAACTATTACTCTTAACTTCCATATTATTTGGCTTTGCTTCAGCGGCTTCAGTCCATGCAGTTCGGCCGGGGAGCATCAAGCAACTTCCTTGAAGGACCCGTGTGAGAAATTCGGAGCCAAGAGCGTCACTGACGCGCTCACTGCGCTGGCATTGGTCACATTTGTCACCAACGTCTTCGGCTCCAGATGCTGTGAAGCTTCGGCCAAGGAACGTTGATGTTCTAGGTCTCAGCTCTCAAGTTCTGTGCCGAGCTGGCAAGATGGCAACAAGCCACAAGAGACAATACTACTAAGACTACTAAGACTACTACAATATCAATCACTTGAAGGTGAATTCTTTGCTCTGCAGGAGCATTTCAACAAAGTGGAGGGGAATTTGCTGAAGCAGCTCAACTCTCCATGCATCAGGGAACGAAAGGTTTCGGCCGCCTAGACCCACTTGCTGGAGCATGTTTGCACAGATGAGTGTGAAGAGATCGTGGATGAAACTCGACACTGTTCACAATGGAGGACCGTGTGGTCCGCAAGGTCGAAGCGGAAATTCTTTGTTGCTGCGGCCGCGCCTGTGGGCTGCATGGCATGGCCGTTTTTCTCCAAAGATGAGAAGGTCTCGTGGCTAGAGAAATGCTGCACAGAATTTAATGTTTTGAACGGCTCCAGCCGCGAAAGGATGTGCGATTCAGTCCTGACTCCTGAGCAGGTCCAAACACTCTCGAAGTTTGACACCAAGGCCAAAACGGACACAGATGTGGGAGGTTCCTACATTGGACAGGACCCTGCCCTCCTTTGGACACAAAAGGGGCTCTCAAAATTCAAGGGGCAGCTGAAAAAGCTGAAGAAAAAGCTCAAAAAGGGCGACCTGGTTGACTCAGACTTTTTGGAAAAGAATCAGGCCGAAAGGGATTCGGAAGCGTTGGTTGAATTAGCAGAAGACAGCTGATGAGGAGAAGCAAGGTTCAGCATCTTTGGCCCAGACAAGTGATTGCAACTTGCAAGGGCTGCAGCATTGTTCTGCCATAGCAAGAGCACAAATCCTGAGCACGTGCATGCAGTGCATGCGAGCAGAAGGTCTCAGACAAGCCTGATGTAGACGAATTAGACGATAATGAGGAGCCATCCCTGTGGCCACACCTGATGAATGTAGGCACTCATCGGGTGTGGCGACAGGGATCGACTTTGGATACTTTGGAAATGTTGGGAAGATCAAACGCCGCTTTTTTGAATACAAAAATGAAGCCAACAAGAGTGGCACAGATATGGAAGATGTGATCCCAGATGATCCCAGACAAGCCTATCCTTTGCCATGTCGAGTTGGAGCGATTCACACGTGACTTCGACTGGAAAGATTTTCGGACCTCTTTGGAGACCGGACTGAGGCAGCTCAGGCGGCTTACGGTGTGTGCTGGAGCCCATTGGTTTCGGAGAAAAAACGCTTCGGAGCTCATTCTTGTCATTCTTGCTCTATAGTTCTGGATATGATTCAGATGAAAATTAGGATATCTTGGAATATCCTGGAATATCCGCATTAAAACATCTTCATCTTCCGCGCTTTTTAAAGACATGTTCCGTTGATTGTTGACAGATCTTGACAGGTTGCAGCTGAAGCGTGGGTTCCATGTGGAGGTGCGCGTGAACAAATATCACCTCAATCCAACGCCTGTAAAGGCAACAATTCCACTCATTTTTTCATACAACTCCAGTACTGTACATGTATATACTGTAATATCATTTAATATAATTTAATTCCTACCTCACCTGTTTTTCAGGTGTTGCTTTCTTCAAGTTGCACCGGTGAGATCATCCAAGACATGTCATACCTCGGAATGCATAGGTCACTTGACCAAACCCACGACACCTGCAACGCCATCCACGCGGGCGACGGCCACGTCTTCGAGACCGCAATCCCCGCATTCGAGATATCAATCATCTCCGATGTCCCCCCGGTCGCCCCGGTCGCCCCGGTCGCCCCTGTCGGACAGATTGCCATCCCAAAGTCGGATGCCCAGCCCACCCGTCTTTACTCAGAGTTGTCATTTGGGCTGTTAAGATCTGTTAAGATCTGTTAAGATCTGTTAAGATCTGTTAAGATCTGTTAAGATCTGTTCAGTTGTCATATGTCAGATGTGCCAAGGTTCAGTTGACCTGGTCATCAAGCAAAAGAATGCATCTTTAGCACGGCGTGCGCGAATGCATGAGCTGCAAAGGGGGATGATTGATCATGATGAGGCCATGTGGTTTCCGGGTTTTCCAATGGTTTTCCAATGGTTTTTCAATGGTTTTTGGATGTTTTTGGGTTGGATGTTGGAGGATATTGGAGGTTTCACGATGTTTTTCATGATGTTTCCATGTCCCATAAGATCCATGTCGAATGCTCAGCTCAGCATAGATGCTAGGAACGGCTGGCAGAGGTTGCACGAGGGACTTCGCCTTTGCTCGGGGCCAGAGGTGGGGCCGACGGTGCTTGAAACAGAACATGCAGAAACATGCTTTGCCATCCTTTTCGAGACTCAATGTTTGGAGAGACTTTGAACTTTATTGAATATGTTAAACATAAATTATATATACGTATATAAATATAAATATACATATCTCTCTCTCTCTCTCTCTCCCTCTCTCTCCCTCTCTCTCTGTATCGGCAAGATATGTTGATGCGTTTTCGCATGTATCGGGTGCCATGCCGATGCCGCAGGTCAAGCAGTGCTTCCGGTTCCGCCTTTGGACGTGGATCCTTTGAGGCCGTCAGTTGACTCCTGGACCCGTCCGATGTCCCGCCGTCCGATGTCGTCGGATGTGGCAGGATGCCACTGGAGCTTCGCTTGCGCCTGGCGGCTGGCAACAAGATCTGCAAGGGCTTTCGGAGGCCATGACTTGCGAATAGTGCGAATAGCTTATAACCTATAGCCTATAACATATTGAATGTATGACTCATATTGAAAATCAGGATAATCAGGGTCTATCATCCAAGAATTCTTTAGATCGAGAAAAAGATGGAGAGGAAGGGAGACATCATCCTATGTTTCGGCAAATAAAGTTGCAGATGTAAAGGCCAGGTTTCCCTCAGCATCCTTCCGCTTTTGCAATCAATTTTCAAAATGCGAAAGGCCATGGCTGATGGCCGTGCATTCGGCCAACGAAGAGGCACTTTGGACAGAATTTTTCCCCAGTGCAACGCATCCGGCGCAGCCATGGGCCCCATGGGCCTTTCCAGGCCAGAGACTGGCCCCTTCGACATGCAGTGCTCGAAGCGTTCGAGGACACCAGATCTTTCGATGTGCCTTGGCATTGTGACATTGGCATTTCATGGGGTGACGCATGGTGACGCATTTTTGAAAGTATGGTTGACAGTCTAGGCCATGGGTATGATTGTTTATGGCCGTATGTTAAATGAGAATTGCAGAGACGCTCACATTTGTATCATTTGTCCTGTGGCTTGGTTGCAGGCGGCTCATCCGCGGCCAGAAGGTTCTGATTTGTGCCACTTCTTCCATGCCATGTATGCCATGTGGATGCCATTCATCCCTGAAGGCGCCCTGCCTCGTCAAGAATATGCAGATCCGCGCAGTTTCGACCTCCAGGAGCCACGTGGGGCGTTCCGTACTGTGTACTATGCCCATGTCAGATTGTCTTAAAGGTAGGAACCCCTAACAGCCCAACAGTTCTGAACATCCCATGCTTTATCATGGTTATATAATGTTATATATATATATATATACATACAACGTCATCATCATTTCCCTCATTTGCAGGCTATAAATTGGCGCAAATCATCATTTTGTGAGAGAACCCGGATTTATCGCATCATTTTTCCTTTGAAACTATACCAATAAAATAACTATCACTATGTACATTCTATACCCGTGTTATTTGGCTATCTCCTCATGATATCCCCAGCAAGCGAAGTCAGCCATAGCCGAGTTCAGGATCTGTTGCTGAGAGCTGAGGAGCTCATTGAGGCGAAAGCCATGGAGGAGACCTCACTTTTTCCATGCCACGATGTACCGATGTACCGTGGTTAAGTAATGTTGTAGATAAAAGGAACAACTTATACTTAGCATATGATTTGCGAAGTGATTTCTATATGATTTCTCCTGGATTGTTATGTCTTTATATTTCGATATCTACTTAGCATACCTTAGCATGCATAGCATCGGCATAAGAAACGTCTCGCAAGGACCAGTGCATGCCTGTTGCTTGGCGCTTTCTTGCTGCAGCCTATGATGTCACACCTCCAGATGTTTTAAAAATGCTCCGCCAGTGGCCCAGACCTGTCAGACGTGTCAGACGTGTCGTCGTGTCGTGGAAAAATGTGGGCGACTGCGACGCGACTCGTCAGATTCGTCAGGTCATGTGAAGACCTTTGCCATGGCACATGGCTTCACGGCTGCCTCACGGAAGGACTTGTTGAAGTCATGGCTTAAGTCTCCGCACCATGTCAACTCACAGAAACTGGTACAACTGACTGAGTCTTTCATAACTTTTCATATCTTTCCTCAACCTGACTTCATTTTCATTTTTCATTATTGTTTCAGAACTTCATTCTCGTCCTGAAGCTTCTGCTGTGCATATTTGTGCCAGGAGTTGGAGCAGATTGCAGACGAACTCCTGCACTCTTTGACCTCAAGACTGCAGGAGCAGAGCGAGCAGAGCGAGCAGAGCTCGACGATCGACGCACTAAAAGCGGATTTTCTGAGTCGACGTCATCGCCCAGGATGCGAGTGGCGATTTCCTGCTGGAGGTGATGGAGACGATGAAGCAATGTGAAGTTGGAAGCACGGTCATAGCCTCATTGAGATCATTTGAGATCTATGAAGTACTATAAAGTACTATTGAGTCATACTATTGAGATCTATAGAGTGATGATGAATTGATATTTGCACAATGATGCCCTATAGCCGTATAGCATTCTTTTCATATTACTCCCTCGGATTTGAGGGATGAGGTCTCATCATATGGCTCAAATTTCTGAATCCTCAGGAACGCTGATAGACAATGCATCAGGTGTACCATGATTACAATATGCTCCAGTTTGATCCGTGGCAACCCAGTGATTTCTTGGATTCTGAGGCCTTCTCCGACCTTGTACAGCTACTGGCGCGGAGGAGTCAAGAACTGAGAGGCAGAAGGCGACAAAAAGCTGGAAACATTGGAAAATTTGGAAACAGATCAGTGAGATTACCTGAAAATTGACCAAACATTGACCAGAAAGTGCCACTAATTATCTGCCACTACAACTTGTCATTCTTTCGACAGAGTCTTTTCTGAGGATCACAAGCACCACAGAGCTAGGTCCAGCTGACTTGCAGCAGCGCTCTTGGGACCTTTTGAAATCTCGGTCTGTCTCGGTATGTCTCGGTTTGTTGGATTTGAAAGCTGTGATGCCAAGGCTGGAGGTTCATGTTCGCCAAAGCGGCTCAGAAGCATTCCACAATATTCCAGACTTTTAGCTTCCCACTAGTCACTAGATGATTCAATGATATTCAGTGCAAACTGCAAAAAAACGAATGAAACTTAATGAAACATGACACTCTCAGATCAAATGCTACAAGATGGATCTAGTCTCAAGACTGAGGTGAGCGTGATACCTTTTTGACGCAGCCCCGTGGTGCTTTTTAGCGATGTATTTCGTAGTGGCGTAGTTTTCTCAATTTCGGATTTGAGTTCTGGTAGGCCCCTCGCTGAGCGAGGTTGAGCGACTCGAAGATCGCCAAAAGAAATGATGCACATCAGAGTCACATCAGCACGCCTGAACCATACTGAAACAAGGCACCAAGGTAGCTGTTGGCCGTCGAGACATGATGAAACCAAGTGATTGCATCGTTTGTATCAGGCAGTCTAACGTTTCAACCTGTGCGACTGCTATTTCTCTGTGGCTCAGAAGAGTGTCAGAGAACAGCCTCCCAATACTTCCGGGGCACAGCAAGAGCCGGAGCGATGGTGAAGAAGAAGATTAAAAGTGGTAAGAAGGGCAAGGCAGAAGCCAAGACCATTGGCAAAAAGCCTCCACCCGTTGAAGATGACGACGACGATGACGAGGAAGAAGAGCCAATTCCAAAGGCAAAAGCTAAACCGGCAAAGGCTGCTCCGATGGACGACGATGACGATGACGATGATGACGATGATGAGCCCGCTCCCAAACCGAAGGCCAAGGCAAAAGCCAAGATGCTGCCCAAAAAGAAGGTCATGGACGATGACGATGACGATGACGACGATGATGACGATGATGAACCGGCTCCCAAAGCGAAGGCAAAGGCAAAGGCCGTTGCCAAACCCAAGGCAGCGGCTGACGACGATGATGATGACGACGAGGAAGAAGAGGAAGAAGAAGAAGAGCCGCAGCCCAAGGCTAAGGCCAAAGCCCAAGGAAAAGCTAAGGCAGCAGCAGAAGATGACGATGACGATGATGAGGAAGAGGAAGAGGAGGAGGAGGAGGAAGAGGAAGAAGCAGCTCCACTGAAGAAGAAGAGGGTGGATTTAGAGGGTGGAGGCACTTGAACGCAGTTGGATCATTTAGGTTCGCTGTTTTCACTGAATGAATGCCATGTTTCCTGGTGGTTTTTCGTTTTCTTCATTGAGTTGTTGCGCGACGGCAGGTCAAGCCACCAAAGTGATGGTGCGAGGACAGTGGCTCACACAGCCATTTTGTGCTTGAGGTTCCTATACGGCTACATCCGGCTGCAGTGCGTGGGGTTTTGACATCTGGGCTTGTCTGAAAACATATAGCGCGCCAAACCTCTGAAAATGGTTTATCATTTATCATCTTCTTCCCCCCATATGAAATGGGTAGAATCATGGAACCATTCATTTTTAGACAAACCATATGAACTATTATGAACTGGAGATGGCGATGGAGAGAGATTATGAACATCAATGATAAATCACGATAAATCAACATTATGAACTGGAGATGTCTTGATTTTCCTCGCGATTTTCCACTTTCTTCAATCCCCAGGAATTCCCTGGGATGCCACGGAGAAACAGATCCGCAACGACTTTGGGGAATGCGGTGAGATCGAGGAATTGGCCATGCCCAGCAAAGCTGTGTTCATCACCTTCAAAAGCAAAGCTGGCGCGGACAAAGCTCTGGAATATGATGGAGATCAATATGGCAAGGGCACTCTGCAGGCCAAAATCTGCCAAATCTGATAAAAAGATAATCTGATTAAGATAACCACAATTCAGAATGGTGAAGAGAATGGTGATGCATTGCGGTCTATGACATCTATGACATGTATGTACTGTATGATGCATCTCCGTCATCTCATTTCTGCATAATCCTGCAATATCCTGCATAGTTGCAGGGGATGCCGAACAGACCAATCAAAAAACAGGTCACAGACATTTTTGAGAGCCTGTTTTTGATCATTTTCAAGTGATTTTTTTTTCCTGCACGTCTTGCAGGTGAAACTTGACACCAAAGGTGATGATAAGGGCAAGGGCAAGGGCAAAGGCAAAGACGGAGGCAGTGGTCGCTAAACGGTTACGGAGAATGGCTGCATCTCTGGTCGCCAGGTGGTGATAGTGCACTGTCAGATGGTGTCAGTATTCTTTTTTCCCGCCATGGGCCTCTTCATGGCCTAGCCATGCCTAGCCCCGGAGGCAAGAAAGGGAAGGGAAAAGATGACAAAGGAAAAGGAAAGGGCAAAAAAGGTGGGATTGGTGGGATCCCGGATGGCAACCGGATACATTATGATACATCGCACTTCATTTCGAATCCTCATTGACGTTGCCAGATAACCAGGGGGGGCACTTTGTCACATGGAGGCATGGAAAGGATATGATATACATATTATATATATTATATTATATTATATGATTGCCGCGATTCCCTCTTTGGAGCTTTTGATGTGATGCCACTGTCTGATACTCCTTTGTACCATCCTGACGCAGAAAGTCAGGGAAAGATGGCAAAGGAAAGGACGGTAAAGGAAAGAAGGGAAAGGACGGTAAGGGAAAGGGCAAAGACAAAGGCCAGAGCTGCCAGTTCTTCAAATGCGCATCGTCAATGTTTGGAGCAAAGTCCAATGGGCACTTCCCTGCTCTGGACCCTTGCAGGCAAGGGCAAATCGAAGAACGAGTTCAAAGGCAGTAGTAAGGCATTGGCATGGCTACTGGTTAAGATTTTGAGCATCACATCTCAGACATGATGGTGACTTGGTCAGTTGGCAAAATGGCAAAATGCTGTCAAATGATACAAAATGCAATCGATTGTTCTTCAGCTGATGGTCACTCTGCTCATGTCTTGCCGTCGCTCCCTTTGCAGACCTTCGACGATGACGACGATGATGACGAGGATGAGGAGTGAGAGGGCACCGTAGGCACTCGACGCAAGGCGATCGACAGGTCCAATTGCAAGAGTACAAGCCCGCAATCCTCCCATTTGTCTTTTTAGCCGCTGATCGTTGGGCAAGCCAAGTCAGAATGTTTAAAAAATCTCAGGAACATTCAGGAACATTTTACACTTACACATTTAGTTGTGGTTGAAATTTTGAAATTGTTTGAATCTCATGCATTGGGTCTTCATGCCCCATCTATTGGTGAGAGTCTGGCCATGTCTAGCGAGCACACTGCGGAAAACTCACTTCTCGGCCCCTGCTGCGAGAACGGTCCCAAAGACTGAAAGATGTTGAATCTGATCACCAGCTGTGCCTACCATCATCTACCATCATATCATGAATATCGCCCATTGGGGCATCATTCTGTCGAAGCAGCGGGGTCATGGGATGAATTATTTCATATCAATTAAATCAAAGCTCCTTTGTGAGCCATCGCGCTAATGCGACCCCAAGTGATCCAAGTGACAGAATTCCTCGGAAAATTTGGGCTTGAAGATTTCAAGAGCTACAGCAGCTGTCGACCAATGCCATTGTTTCTAGATAGGGGAAGAGGCAAAATTATGTGGATCCACAAAGTGGAGAGCTGAACAAGAACAAGATCATATTTCCATCCATTTCCATCCATTTCCATCCATTTCCATCCATTTCCCCAACACGATGTTTCAAGATTTAGTCAGCAGTGACAGTCAGTGACAGTGACTACAGCAGCCAATGACAGCAGATTTTTTTTCCGCGGCTGGCTCAAACAGCTCGGCAAAAGCCGAGCCCTGGCTCAACATGCAGGTGCCTTGGTGGCGAGATCTTTCAACAGCCCACGCTTTCCCAAGGGGTTGGATAAAATGGAATAGCCAGAATAGCCTATTCAATATTCAGATATATTCAGATATCAAATTCAAAACGCGAACATATAAGATCATATAAGTTATATATAAGTCTATGTTTGAATTCATTCATATTCATTTATAAACTAGTTGATGACATAAACATACCAGTCATACCAGCCAATATACCAGTTTTCATCTTGGTGAGGTGAAAAATGTGTAGCCGACGTCTGAGGCTGCGAATACCGCAGCTGAGTTGATCGCCTCGCCGGGCGATGAGACGTGCCTTGGTTTTGGTAGCGATTTGTCCGATGGTATTCCGATGGCATACGGTATATCATTGATTATCAATGTGCTATGATATGATTATAATTGATTATATATGTTACTCAGGAATCTATAAATACTATAGTATATGTTACTCAGGAATCTATAGGTCTATTTCAGGTGCCAGTTCTGATTGTTCAAGATCCGTGAAGAACCACATGATAGAAGCAAACATTTTCCATATAATTCCACTTATAGATCTGCAATCATTTGATGGGTTGCACACTTCTGAGAAGCCGACAATGGGTGGGTTTCTTGGCATCCAAAAGTGGTCCCCTAAGCATCCATGCGGCTTGAGGAATTCTTGAAGGACTTATTTCACACGAAAGACATGTCAATATGTCAGACATGATTTATTTCCGGGATTTTCTGGGAAGCACAGCATCGATATCATCGATATCACCGATGCATTAAGGTTGTTTCCAGATTTGAGATCTCCAAGTGATCGAGCCGCATCCACCGTTGAAGCCAGCGCTGAATGCAATGATCGCAATGATCTCCCCCAGCCTGCGGAATTGGGTGATGATGATCAGGACAGAGAGACGGGGAAGGATGAAAAAGATGAAAAAGATGAAAAAGATGAAAAAGATGAAAAAGATGAAAAGCAAAGCTGCGAAGCTGCGGAAACCGCGGAAAGTGCAGAGCCGACAGTTGTAGATCGACCCGTCCCTGCGGTGCAGATCTGTGTGCGAGTGAGACCAATGCTTCAGTGGGAGAAGGCGGAGGGATATGATCCCAGCGTCATGGAATTGAAGGAAGGCATTGATGGTACGGTCGCTCTGAAGGAGGATGGTCGCCACCGTCACTTCCGTTTCAATGCTGTCATCGGTGGTGAACGAAGCCAACAGGAGGTTTGGGACATGTCTCGGATTGATGCTGTGGTGAAGAAGGTGGCACTGGGTTTCCATGCCACAGTTTTTGCTTATGGCCAGACTGGAACTGGAAAGACTCACACCATGGAGGGCTACACTTATGAGCATCATTGTGGCATGGCCCCTACTGTAGCTGCAGCGCGGCCACGTGTCAAGGCTGGTGTCGTTTCACCATGTTTCACCATTTCACCAGGGCCCTTTTCCTTCGACTGCTTCGATTAGACCTGCAGCCCCCTAGGTAGACTCCCCGCAGTTTTTTTTCCGTGAACTAGCACACATACACCTCAAACAACCCAAATATGTTCATGAAATGATGACTATAGTTCTACTTTTTTTTTTTTTTGGTGGGTTTCTCTTATGATGGTTGAGATTTACTTCTCTTTCTTTAACCCGGTTCCAGACCAAGACCAGGCGAAGGCCACCCCGCCGGAGCAGTTGGGCATCGTCCCCAGGGCCGTGATGGCTTTGTTCGAGCGCGTGGAAGCCATGAAGGCCGAGAAGGACGCCATGCCGTCGGCAGCGGCAGCATCCGCCGGTGCATCCGGTGGATGCACATCTGGAGGTTCATCCGGAGGTTCCACGTCGTGTGTTGTGCGCCTCTCCTTTCTGCAGATTTACAACGAAAAGATTTTTGACCTTTTGAACCCTTCCATCACTGTCTCGCAGCGAGAAGTTGGAGGTCGTGGTGATGAGTTTTCAGGGCTTCGGTTGCGTTGGGATGCTGCAAAGCGGCATTTCTTTGTGGAGAATCTCTTCCAATACGAGTGCTCCTCTGCTGAAGAGGCCTTGCAGCACTACCAGCAAGGCATTCAGAACAAGCAGGTGCATGCTGGAAGAAACAAATCTATATAATCAAACTTAGCATACGGGATTCAATGATATGCGTACGGGTCCAAGAATGTTTTGAGTGCAGTTGTAGTATGTTCTAGTTATAGTCATGCACCATCAAGATGTGGTTTCATAAGACTTCTAATGGCTCAAGATGCGCTTAAGTCTTAAGATTTTTAAGGGTTCGGAATCTGCCTGAAAGATATCAGGTGGCCTCCACTACGATGAATGTGGCATCCTCCAGATCTCACACCTTATTGGTATTGACCCTCTTGCGCCGAGAGGGCGAAAAAGGCGAAGGTGAGGATGGCGGTGGAACCCCAGGTCGACCATGTGGACGTCGACCAGGTCGACCTTGTCAAGAGGTGGTCTCCCAGTTGTCCCTGATAGATCTGGCGGGATCCGAACGCAGCGTGGCCAACGTCCTCAGCGGTCGTGAAGCCAAGGGCACCACGAGATTTCAGGAGGCCGTGAACGTGAACCAGTCCCTCTTTGTGTTGCGAAGAGTCATCACTGCTCTCAGCAAACGGGAAGCCAATCCAAGGGAGGCATCTGTACATATACCATACCGAGAATCGAAGCTTACGTCCTTATTGCAGAATAGTTTGGGAGGCAACAGCTACTTGGTGATGTTTGCATGTTTGGCACCCTCTGAGAGGCAAGATGATGAGAATCTGAGTACTTTACAGTATGCTTCCCAAGCTGCCTGCATTCGAAATCAGCCTGTGGTGAATTTGGATCCCAAAGATCAACTGATTCAGCAACTGGAGGCCCGTCTGGTCGTTGCGCACGACTACCTGCGCCGAGTCTTAGAGCTCCCGGAGCTCCCGGAAGATCTGTTGGAAGAAGAACGGCGCGCAGCCGGTGCCACTGGTCCCGGGCCGCGCCGGCCCCGACCTCCACGTTTTAGGGCAAAAACCCACCCGAAACCCAATGGCAATGGCAATATCCATCCTGGTCCTGGCGGGGAAGGAAATGCCGGAAATGGAGCTGGAAATGCGGCTAATGGAGCTGTGGCCCCACGGCACCTGGCGGCCAGAGCCAAGACATGGACGGGTACGGAGCAGCGATGGAGTTTCGATGAAGGGAGCGATTCCAGGGAGAGATCCGAAAAAGCGAAAGGTCAAGAGACGGTGTCAGAAAGTTCGCGTGAAAGCTCCAAGTCAAGGGCAAAGCCCAAGAAGGGCCACGAGGCAAACTCCGCGACTTCCACCCTCAACAGGATTGTTCAAGGCAGGACGAACTGGGATGTATACGTATATTGATACATATTGATACATATCCGATCATATCGGGAATGTTCAAAGGATTCCAGGGTAAGCATTCAAGGTTGGCTGACTCGTCTTCAATGACTTTCCTGTTTCAGTTTGCTTTTGTTTTGTGGGGATTGTGGGGATTGTGGGGATTGTGGGGTACTGATGGTACTGCTTGGTTTGGAAACTGCAACCTTTACCACAGGCGCAGCGCAGAAATCCCCCAGCTGCGACGATTGGCCCTTCGCCACACGGTCGAAGTCGGACAGCGCAGAGGGAAAGGAGCTGTTTGCGGCAGTTGATGTCACTTGGTAGCGAGATGGGGCTATGGGATGCTATGGGATGCTATGGGATGGGGGTTCTCGTGGCCATTGTCCTACATGGGAAGGGGTTGATGGATGACGGCTGTTTGGCGAAGGTTGGCAGCATGTAATATGTAAACCCCATGTTGATGTAGGGTAAAACTTAATAACAACACAGATGGGACAGATGGGATTGGTATGGGGTTGATCAGCTTGTTGATGTACCAACCCCTACACCTACATCCTAATGCAAATCTATGCAGCACTTTTATGATCTTTTATGTACAATGTACGGCCCCTTCCCCCAATATCAGACACCCCAATATGGCCCCCGAAATGCGAGACAGCACTTGATGGATGAACAGCCGGGTGGAAAAGATGTGGATGTACCCATGAGCTCAACTGCAGGCCATGATGCGTGGCTACGATGGGCCCAAGCCTTCTCCTCGAAAGCCAAAGCCAAGGTTGCAACTTCCAGATCTTTCAGATATTCAATATGTATCAATACGTATCATTGTTTGAACATGTGGAATAAAACAAATCAGAGCTTCGTCGGATGTCTGCAACTTTCTGGGTCAGGCCAGCTTCTTTACCTCCAGTGGTGCCAGAAGGTCCGGTCCAAATTTCTGACATTTTCTCAGCTTGGTCTGGCCTCCTTTGGGTCTCGTGAGGCCCAACACAGTGGCCGCCAAAGCCGCCGAAGGATCCGAAGGTCGGAGAATGTCGGAGATGGCCATAGATGGCCATAGATGGCCATGGCCATTGAGAGAAGTCAATCGCATCCTGTGTCTTTCTGCTATGGATGATATAATTAGATAGATATATATATATGGATGATATATGGATGATATATGGATGATATATGGATGCAGATGGATGCGAATCTTTGCACACCAATCGTCGCAGGCTTCAACCTTTGGTCGGGATGGTCGGGAGTCTCCTGCTGCATCCGTGCAATCAGCCGAGACGGCGCTTGACAGCGTGGCCTCTTCGGCATGTCATCGACAGGGCTTGGAGGAATTGAAACCAATCAGCCAATCAGATTTCAAGCTAACGCAGTTTCATAATAAACATTATATGAACATATAAGAACATATATGAACATATATGAACATGCTTTGCTCATGTTTTTCCTTTTCTGCATCTAGGGTCCTCTACAGGCCAGGAAGCCCCTTAACGACCAAGATCCTTGAAGCACAACTTTAGGCTGTCAGTGAGTCAGGCTTGATCTCGAATGCAGCAAATGCAGCCATGTCAGGCTGGGAGCAAATGCAGTTGTTGCGGTTCGGATCGCACTCCTCAGACAGATGCGGCGTCAAACTCAGAGAGCTCAGAGAGCTCAGGGATGATTCGTTTCTGCTATAGATGCTAAGTCTGCTAAGCTATTGAAGGCTCCGACTTACAGATCTCACAGGGACCACAGAACCGTCAGATCAATCAGGCAGATGCTGCAGAGAAAAGCAGTGAAGCCATGGAGGACACCGTCACAATATGTCACAATGTTTTTATGGTGTGTGGATGTTGGTGTTTCTACTGATAACATCTTGCTACTGATTTCTCCAAATGAACATGTGAACACGGTTTCAGATTGTTTAGGACTCTTCACCATGTTATACCATGTTCACTACTTCAATTGAATGGCATATGATGATATCGTGGTGATTTTACATAATAAGTTATATAATCATATATCATATTTTATCCCATCTATCCCCATGTTGTTGGTTATGTTCCAATATATATATACATATATATATATATATATAATATACATATATATATATATACATATTATATTATATTCTATTCTGTTCTTATACATAGCATCAACCCATACCACGCTATCGACATTTTTCAGGCCTTCTCCGAGCTTCAGAAGGCCCGAGACGTCCAGAGACGCTTGGAAGAAGAGCTGCTGGCGGCGCATGGGAAGATCCAAGATTTGGAGGCAACGATTGGGTTGATGGTGGTCATGGCAGAAAAATCCATGAAACACATATAAAAACATATTAAAAAAACCAGATGTATAGAGTATATAGACTAGATGATTTTAAAACCCAGATGTATAGAGTATAGACTGATTTTCTGATTAAAAAAGCTCCATGTTTGATTAGTGGAGGGTAAGTCTCCATTTCTGGGAGTAATGTTGAGCCCGATGTTGACCCATGCGATCTCATATCTGGGAGATGGACTCATTTGATGGACGTTTATGGAAGCTTTGCCTTGGGACTCCTTGGGTTGATGGCGTAGCTGAATCGTTGAGTTTCGTGCTGTGAATTGTGGACGACTTGGAAATCGGACTACGGGAAGTTGCGTGGTAAAACCAATAATTTACCTCCAACTTTTCATGGTTTATACAAGCTGTTTCTGGTGAATTTGGGGATTGTTTTTTTTTTCGGTCTATTACTTGACGTGGAACGATTCCTCAAGAATTGCCGCCAGGTTTCTCAGTCCAAGCTTGGTGAAGAACAAGCGGCGCTGCAGAATCTCCAATCCGAGAATGCAGAGCTGCATCGACGTTTAGAGGTGCAAACAAATATCATACAAATATCATACAACTCATTTTTTCCTCAAAGTTTCTCTTAAACTTCAGACCTACAGTGACCTGCAACATCTATCAACATCTCACAGCGAAGTTCAGTGGTCCATGTCCATCAGCCCTGAGTTGGCGCGAGGTGTTTTACAAAGCCATGGAGTTTGACGGGGATGCCGATCCAATGGAAAATGAGGTGGAGGGCATTTGTATCATCCCCATCCACTTGTATATTGAAGATATTGAAGTGGAATGTTTCTTTATTCATTTTATTCACTTTATTCACTTTATTCACTTATTGAGAGCTTATTCCATTTTATTCCTGGATTGGATTGGTGGACATATTTCACTGAAAAGTTTGGGGGGTGAGACCCAAATGGGGTGAGAAAAACCCGTTTAAAAATATGAGAGAACATGGGAAATTAGGGAAAATAATGGAAGATAATGAAAAAATATGACAACATGACAAGGGACATAAAAACATGACAATTTGAGAATTTGACAGTTTGCGAGAACTGTGGCTCAAACTTCTCA
>Ga0126342_10008548_pt1 | contig 18363 bp, 20 predicted proteins | sample Cyp1metagenome_FD_92528 | JGI IMG/M metagenome (GOLD analysis project Ga0126342, IMG submission 92528) | Coral microbial communities from Lord Howe Island, Old Settlement Bay, Australia - Cyphastrea 1 metagenome | ecosystem: Host-associated > Invertebrates > Cnidaria > Coral ...
AAGTCCTTGTAGAACTTGGCCGTTTTTCCATTGCCGGAAAGCTACCAAAATGACCCAAAATTCCATTTCAATACCCTCTTGCGCTCAGACACCCAAAAATCCTCGAAAAATGTCGAAAACACCCCCTAATTCTGGTCTCGGTGCGAAACCGTTTTTGGCCCCCCCCCCCCCAGCTAAAGCTGATATAGCGACTGTTATATTAACAAATGTGATTGAGCATTTAGTGTAGCTGTTTCCCCCCAATAAGCACGCCTTCACCGCCAAAGCGGTGTGGGCGGATTTTGATGATCGCTGAGATTTGAACATTGCAAGTGCAGCTCAAATAACGTTCCCACTTGTTTTTGCATTTTTGGAACAATAAACGGTCTGACTAAAAACATGTAAATAACGTATCCTAGTTGGAATGAGACTAGCTGATGCGTGGTGCAGGCGGACGTACGAGCATCAAATAACCAAATCACAAACAGTAGCGGGGCACATTCATTGCTAATTCTTACGATCCAACACGATCATCACATTTGCCTTACGGACAATTTGTGTGCAGTTGGTTTCATGGACAGCAAGACTATTCATGACATGATTTACTGTAAATTCCTGCTTGTTTTGCGCGCAACGAACGATCACATATATAATTTGTTCACATATCCTTGTGAAAAAATGGCAACGGGTTTGGACCACGGCAAATATGTTTGAATGTGTGTGCTCCCTTACCTTCCTTTCGGAAAATTTACAAGAAAATGAACAAGGTGAATTGAACGCATTTGCGGCGGGGTGTTGCCTTTGTTGCAGTGCTTCTTTGCAGACATGGCTTCTGAAGGCTTGAAATTTGCATGGAACAAAAAATCGGTGACTTGGCATAGCGAATTTTGTGGCCTTCAAATGTTACCAACACCGGGAAATGTTCATGTTCTTTTGAACGTTGTGATGTCACCTCATCACCAAACCACTTGAATATGTAGAAAACAATCTGCTCCAATGAAATGATGTACCGTATGGAGGATGGGTTTTGTTGCGCTGTTCCATCTGATTCAAGTGCAAGGTGCAGATTATGTTTCAAGGATGTGGAAATGAACATTCAAAACATATCATGTATTTATTGTGTGTAATGTGATTTTCTTTGGATTTTTTGGTTTTGGCTAAATTTTGGGACAATTCAATCATTTAGTCAAGTGGTTTGAGGTGAATTTGGTTATTGCTCATGAAACTTAAGAAAACATGTTTCGACCGTTTTAGATTTTTGGTTTGATCATTGTTTCTCATCCCAAAAAAACAGAGGACACAAATTGCCAAGAATTAATGCCATCTTGAATTGTCACAGTGTGTATAGAGGGCATGTTTGAAGGTTCAGCAAAAGTGGTGTCGACTCGGGTTGTTTCATTTTGCTTCCCATACGCAGCTCAGGTGGGTAACACTCGCAAACCTGTGCCTTCTGGTGGCAGTGGCATGACCATTGCGCAGGAGGCGGCACGAAATGTGGATCCTGCGACAGGTCCAAAGACGGCCGAGGAGGAAGAGAAGCAGCGGAAGAGATTGGAAACATGGAAAAAAAATCAAGAAAAGGACAAAGAAAAGGAAACGGACAAGGACAAAGGGCAGACGGTGCAGTTGTTGTGGGTAGAATGTGCTCCGTTTCTTGATTGATGTTTCTGGTGTTTCAACGCATTTTCATGTTTCAAGTCTTTGGGGCACAATGTGATATTGCGAAACATAAAGCAAGACAACATTTTCCATGTACGCATTTTTTAAATTTCGCAAGACTGTAGGTTCTGCGAGGGGCCCGAATGTGCACATCCGCATTCTGTTTCTTCGTAGGAGTCACAGGCCAAAAGTCCAATGTTTACGTGGAGTCTTTGTAATTGTTGATTCCGTTTGTTTCCAACGGGCGTGTGCTCTGTGATATGTTGGAACTTCTGACCATATCATCGGATGGCAGGAGTCTGAGATTGAAAGCAAACTCAACAAATTGTCCACCCGGAAAAATGAAGATGACAAAGAACGGAAAATGGCACAAGTCCGTGCTGCCTTGAAAGAGGTGAACCAACGAAATCGTGATTTAGGACTGGGCACAGTGCATCAATCTGATCGACTTGAAACCAACACGACAGCCCGGTCTTCAGAGACGTAACCACGAGTTCTAGTATGACTTATGTACTGCAATTCGGACTTTCTATTTCTCGTTGTGGACAGCACAAATCCTTGTGATAGTGGGGACAATTGTCTGAATTTAGTGAAGCTCTGACCATCGTTGCGTTTTCCAGGAGTCCGCAAGAAGCGCAAGCGGAAGACGTCGAGTTCCAGCTCCGAGGTGATGATCACGTCCACGGAGAACACCGATGTGATCATCACCCGAGCCGATGGCGGTCGCAGTGGTCGGGCCGGTGCAGCTGGTGCAGCTCCAGCTGCCAGCGGCACCATCGACATCGATGAAGAGCCCGATGAAGAGCCCGATGCGGCCGGCGAGGCCGGCGAGGCAGACTTGGAGGCTACGACCTTTGTGTGAAAAGCGGTGCCAGATCGGAAGACCTGTAGGGCCTGTAGGGTGATGATCACTTTGACTTTTCACGGATTTCTCGTCATTTGATCCGCATTGTGTTTTTGTATGTGTTCAAAATCTCTTGCGCTGCTGATTTCATGAATGTTTTACCGACGGCAAGCATCATAAAGAAACATGTTCATTTGGACAGACTTGGCAAACCATGAGCCATCACCACCACAACACATAGCATTCATAGCACAGAGTGCACACTGTGGCACAAAGCAAGGTCCGGTATCAAACCGACTGGACATATCAGGGGCGGTCCGGCGCCATGGGAGAAAGATGTCGAGGCTCCGATTGTCGCTTTGTACGAGAGCCACGTTGCATTCGTTGCAGATTTGTCCCGGACTCATCTACGCCTCAGCTCATCAAGCCTCCAGATTCACAAATTTTACCCATCACTGGTGGACTTCCTTTGTGTCGCCTTAGTGACTTCGTGACTTAGTGCAACACTGGCACATCAAATACATTACAGTAGTATTAGCCTGCAAATCGAGTCATCTATAACTATACCACTCCAGGGTCTGATGGAACTGATAGGCTCAGGGGAGAGCTTGTGAAGCGATAAAACCCCCATCATTCCAAAATTTTCCAGAATTCAAAACTATCAAAAACTTGAACAAAATTGCACACTGCATTTAATTCATGGCTTTCATGGCTGTGGCAGTCGAGCCATGGCAATGGAGAATTGGGCCAGTTGGGCCAGGCAGCTGCCGTGTGCCGCGATGCAAGGCTCTCAGTGCTGGCCGTGCTGCGCGGCACCGTGGTCACCCTGGTGTTGGATGGCAAGGTGCCGTGTGCACCTGCCTCACAGTGGCAAGGAGATGTGCCTTGGAGAAATTCAAAATCCAGGCAGTCATGGCATAGGACGGTTTTTGAAGCTGATGCGACTTGTGCAACTTGCAAAGAACCCATGTTAATCATGTTACGGCCTGCCCAGCTCCCGTACGCTTCGGAGAAAAAGAAACACCGTTGATGGATGTTGCTGTTGTGGCCAGTGACACTGCGCTGAGCAGAACGAGGTCTTCGGAGCTTTGAGTTCCAGCGCCAGAAACAGGTCCGTTTGGACGAGGCGAACGCTGAGGATAAAGCGTGGTCCGGCGTTCGGGAGGAGAGCGAGATCCGAACACCAGGAGATGGGAGAATATGGGAGATGGGGATGATGTGGGCCACGGGGGCTGACGATGTTTGCGAAGAATGAAACGTCATCATGTCGTGTCCTGTGTGTACCAGCCTCATTAGATCCTTTTCCGCAAAGTGGATTTGACAAAACCTGCAAAAGCTCAGTGCGAAGCAAGGATACCTGGTCTCCGCAGTATGGCACTGATTATATGACATCATTTTTTTCAGTTGGGCATGTTTTTCAATCTGTTTAACTGGCTTATTCCGATCCAATCTTCTCCATCCTTTGATGAGCGCAGATTTCTTTAAATTCGTGTTGCATTCTGCCTGTGCAGGAGGAGGCATGAGCCGAGTCGTTTGCTTCCGGAACCTCTGCCCGTTAGAGACGGTGCTGTCGGTCCGAGAGTTTCTGAAAGATCAAGTCTATGACACCGTGTCCGATTCCGTTGACCTCGCACCCAGCTGGGAGTTCTATCCTGTGACGCGCGGTGAATGGCAGGCGGGAACACCATGTCGTAGTGTACGTTGAATAGTCTGAATAGTGCATTGTAATTTGATTTTTGTTATGATATAGTACTGAACCAAAATCCTTTGGATTCGACATTTTGCCACCGTGGAGAAATCATGCACTAAAAGATAGTCCTCAGCCAGTCTTGCCTGCAACTCTTGCTAGTTGTAAGTCCATCAGATGACAAAATGGGTGATCTTCAGCCCAGTTTTCCGCGTGGAGTTTTCCAAAACATTCCTAAACCCGGTCTGTCGGAGATCCTGGTCCGAAGGCGGATCCTGATTTGTAGGTTTTTGCGACCAGATATGACAAGAGAACAAGAGAATCATCTTTCATTCATCATTTATCACAATTTATGGAAGATATGGAAGACAGGCTGAAGACAGGCTTCAAGTTTAGTTTCTTACAGCATAAAACAGAGATGATCCCACCGGTACCGGTTAAGTGTGAGACTGTGAAGACTGTGACACATCGTTCGGGTACCACACGTTGACACCGTTCAGGTACCGCCCCGGCGAGCGCCGCAGCCACGCCGTGCACTACGACGGCCACGCCTATGCCACCGCCGTGCTGGGCATCTCGGAGCCGGAGGAGTTTCGAGGAGGCTCCGACCGATTTTCGTTGGGTTTCCAGGTCGTTTCCAGGTCGTTTGAAACGGATGAAACATGATGAAACAACATGAAACAGCTATAAGTATATGAAACAGTATGAAAGATATGAAAGTTCTAAGATGTCCTAAGTTTCTTAATTTCTCGGCAGTTTGCATGATATCTCCCCAAAGCAAGATGAACATACAACCAAGTGTGACAGATTGGATAACAATAACAATCATGGGTGCATTTCACCAATGAAGATGAAGATGTGACCAAGAATGATCCGTGCGCGATAGATTGGGTAGGCCATGTGAAAGTTGGTGAGCCCGGAGAAGTTATCAGACAATGTGCCTCCACTGTGAAGGACTCTACTTGCAACCAGAGGCCAGTGCAGAGTCGAGATGCTTGGCACTGTCGACTGTCACAACTGTCACAACTGTCACACAGTTTCTCAGGTTTGACCTGTTTTGGAGAGGTATCAGAGGCATATAAACCCCAAATGGCAGATGGCATTTTTACATTCCTCAAGACAAGATTGTAACAAGAAAAAGTAACAAGACCAAGTTTTCCGACTTTGCAACTTCCGAGGACGTTTCTGCAACTTGTCTCCGGGAGATGTGGTGTTGCACAGCTTCAACCTTCAGCATGGGGTGGACGTCTTTGAGGTGCCTCTGCTACAAGATTCGACAGTGAATCCTTTTGGAGTCACCCCAGCCTGCCTGTCCAGGGCGAGCGCTACAGTGTGATCTTTTGGTTCAAAGATTCAGAAGCTTCGGTGAAAGATGGCAGCACCCCGTGGTACGACACGATGGCGGCAGAATCCTCTGACACATCCGCAACTTGGCCGAATCCAGAGCCGCTCTTGAGGGTAGGTCGTTAGTAAATTTGCTGGGCTCTCCCGGGATCGTGGAAATTTGCTGCTAGCGATGTCCACTGAATTTTGGTAACCAAGGTAGATGCGCTCTACAACCTGGGAGTCCAGTTCGAACTTGGGGTCCATGGCAAGGCACATAGCAGACATAGCATAGACTCCATAGACCATTGCAGCCATTGCAGCTTGTGGGTTGTGGAGATCCCGAGTTCATTTTCATCTCGACATCCTGTCCGGTTGCACCATCAGCATCACTCTGTGTCATTTGTCTTGTCAGATCATGGTGTCACCAATGTGGGTTGGAGAAGCAAGTCTAAAACGGTAAGGTTTGGCTCCAGGTGCATTCAGAACGTTGATCTAGCAGAAGGTTTGATGCCAAGTTGTAAGTTGATTTAGGAGAAAGATTTCGAGAAGGCAAAGGACTTCTACCGCCGTGCTGCAGAGAGGGGCCACCATTTTGCTCAGAACAATTTGGCGCTGCTGGAAGCTGATGACCAGGCGACTTGACAACCATGACATCCTGGGCAGCATTTGGCTGGTGCTAATGTGTCGTGCGTGTAGTACTGTAAGGCCTCTCAAATCCATTCAATGATTTCGAGTTACATTATGTACATTCGAAACTTGCGAATTTGATATCGATCCTGTCGGTCCTGAATGGTCCTGATGTATTTCTGCCTTTTCTTAAGACCCTTTACCGGTTGAGGTTGCGGAGAAGTGGTTGAGAGCTGCTTCCGAGAAAGGTCACAGCACTGCTCAGATGAACCTGGCGATACATTTGCGGCTTGGATCGCTTGGCGTTTCTGAATTCCAGCTGTTGCAACTGTGCTTTGCAACATTTTCATACATTTGTGTCAAGACAGATGAGAGAAGTGGGTAGTTTGATAAGGTTTCATGCCATGCGATCGGAACTCCAGGTTGTGCCAAGATGAGAATGATCCCACGGCTGCGGAGTGGATGTGCCTTGCTGAATTTGGTGAGAAGGAAAGATTGAGATTTGAAGGGCAATCAGCTGTTTGGAACTGCGCTAAGGGAGCAAGCTACACAAGCTTAGTTCAGATGCAACACTGGACTGAGGCAGCTGGCTGCTTCGCAAGAGCCCAAAGCGGCTTTCTATATGGGCGACATGTACAGGCTGCAGCACTCGTGATTTTTGCACTTGTGATGAACAACGGCAATGCATGGCACTCGCGTATGAAATGATGAAATCATATGAAATCATATGAAATCATATGAAATCATATGAAATCATATGAAATCATATGAAATCATATGAAATCATATGAAATCATATGAAATCCAGGAGTCATTCGTTTCGGCTTGCCTCCCAGTGCCTCCCGGTGCCTCCCAGTGCAGGCGGGGCGTGAGTGTTGCTGAAGACCTTGAAGAAGCTGCAAAGTGGTTTCGTCGGAGCGCAGACAGGCCAGGCTTTTTGCAGCTGAATCTGGTGGTTCCATGTGCTTCCAATAGCTCTCTTTCAAAAGTGGCAATATTATGAAAAATATCATGCAATACCCACATCATCAGTAAAAGCAGGAGAAATCCTTCAAAATACTCTGTGCATCTCTGCGCTGTTGTTACTGCGGTCCCAGGTCCCAGGTTGTGCCGTGTTGACCAGTGTTTTTTTCATGTTTTGCTGTGGTCATTCTCGTTTATTCTTTCTTCTTTCGTTTCTTTGTTTTTTTCGTTTCAGGGGTTTCTTCCCCGGGTTCACCGAGCTGGGGCTGTTGAGCTTCGCGACTGGCGACTTCGAGGAGGCTGCGAAGCTCTTCGAGGCTGCTGTTGTGGGCGACCCCAAGGCGGGAAGGACAGGAGGCACGGAAGGCACCGGAAAGCACCGTTTGTTGAAGATATCGACTCGTTAGGACTGTTAGGATCTTTTATTTTTACTTTTTTGGGGTTAGAATCATGAGTGATGAGTCAATGAGTGGCATTTGCTGACTTTAGTCGCCAGAGATGATAATCTTCTGGCACGGATTTGCTTTGCTTCGTGCATTCCGTGCATTATTTGGCAGGCCTGGGAACATTTGGTGACGAGCAGACGCTTGGCTTACGGTGAGAGCGAAGTGACCCAGTGGGGCAAGCTTGCTGGGAGAGGCCACCCAGAGGCTGGGTTCACAGCCGGTCGCCACACGTTGTTTTTTCTGATGTTTCGTATGTGGAAACAAAACCTCTCGGTTCATGGATGCAAAACCACTTGACGAGGCCTTGTACCGGATGGGGATGTGCTTCTTACATGGAGACCCAGAGACTGGATCCTTGACTTAAGGTGGGGATCGGTGCACCGGCACCCTGTGGACCGTCTAAGCATCAGTCTTTTTCTGGCGCTGTGACGAATTGAGATACCAGTTCATTTCCATTCGTTTATACCAGTTTTCTTTTGCCACAAAGGAGACAGGTTTCCATTTGATAGTTGGATCCTAAGGATACAACGAAGATGCTGCCATTGAAATGCTCCAGTTGGCAGCGGAATCGGGTCACAGCGCTGCTATGGATGCTGTGGAACAGCTGCAAACTCGATCTCGACATCCAAAAGGCCAGGACATGAAGGGCAGCTCCTTCAGGTACAGATTCTTGACATTCTTTGATTCCTTGAGCAAGATAGGGCTCAAGTGGTCTCATGTGGTGTGGGTCCTATGATATGCACTTGGCAGACAGGCAATTGATTTCGCTGTGCAGGATTTGGCTGAGCGGCTAGACTTGCCTTTGGCATTGAGCAAAAAGTGCAATGTTGGGTTTGGCTGTGGCCTTTGTGAGGCCATTGACTGATATCGATGTAAATTTCTAATTCGACATGACATATCATAGAACTTGGCTGACTCCTGGTCTTTCTATTCCTAGCAGCCATGGGACAGAAGAATTGTGGTCTCCATATGCACGACACTCCATGTACATCGTGTGCCTTGATCTTTTTTCTTTCCTATTGTCTCTATTGTTCACAAGAGGGTGCAAGTCAAACAAAGTCAAAGTTTATAGCCTTTGCTTTGAGAGGAAGGGGACCACAGAAATCACCGCCAGGACGGGATCGATTGGCATCGTAGGGGTGCCTAGTGGCGCCAGGAGGTTTGGCATGTTGGAAACTTGTGAGCGAAGGAAGTGCGAAGAGGGAAGAATTTGCTAAGTTTTCTCGAACCAACGAGTGCGGGACCGAATGTACCAAGAGGACACCAGCAACTTCAAATGCCCGAGGCACCAGATGGCTCCCATTCTGAGGTGCGCTGCAAGTTGTATGGTGTTTCTATAGTGCTGGTAACAGGGTAACCCTAGGTGCAGCGGATGACTGAAACTGCGTCGTCAGGATTTGAGCCCTGGCAGCGAGGCTCTGTACAGGGATGAAATCGCTTGCGCTGCAGGTGTTTGGAACTGTGAAACTTCACACAATGTCACGCGAACACGTAAAGCGAAACCCATAAACGCCTAAAGATCCAAGAACTCTTCTCTCATGATCACCAATTCAAGTGCATAGAACCTACCTTCGCGGGAGTCCTGTTGAGGGTGTCAGAAATTCAGTACAGTAAACCATTACTGCAGGCTGGGGATGATTACTCTGAGAACTTCGATGAAACTGGTGTCTTGATGAAATGGTTGGGTTGGTACTGGGCAGGGTCAGAGCAATCAAGCCATGTTATTTTCGGAATTCTTGGGTACTCGCCATGATTGCTCATGAGATCCGCATATGAAAATCTCTCCATTGAAAGCGATCACTGCGATTTTGCCGAGCAGGCAGATTTGGATCGGATTGCTCCTGTTCAAATATCGATTCACTGACTTGCTGGTCAAATCTGGTCAATGTTTTTCTTGTTGTTTCTGCCGTGACACACCCTTCGGTTCAACCGTCCAAGTGGGTCCTTTCCCGAGGCTCCAACAGCGAGAGGACGACGTCACCTGCAGCAGCTCTGCACGTAGGTTTTGCTCTGGGAGCTCTGGGGACTCCTTTTACACAATTGATTCCAGGAGCGAGGCAGAGGCGCGGTGAGATCATTGACGACTCCCTTGCACCATCTTGCCCCTAGAACTCCCGTTACGCCGTAATGTTAAACACATTTAAACACCCCCAGAACCATGGTTTAGCTATGTTTAGGAGGGGATTCGGATAGATTTGGATCGATTTGGCACCATTTTGGGTGTGTTTAATATCACAGGGAAGGGATTCGGGGTGATAGGGTTGTGTGTACAGGATTACACGATATCACACCAGAGTCGGGACACAGGTTCATCACGGGTCTAGCGGCGGCGGACGGCTAACATCCTGGCATCCAATTGTGTTGGTAGCTTGCCACCAAAAGCCAATAGGCCACCGTAGCCAACATCTACATTTTCTCATTTTTCTTTGCTTACTCTGCTCCTCACTAGCCTATTCTGACATTCAACATATTCAACCAACAAACGTGTCGCACTACTCACTGTGAGATTTGCTCACCAGGACGTGGCTGAAAGCGTAGCGAGCGCAGAGAGTGGCAGCTTTAGCTACACCGAAGAATTTGATGCTACGGTGACATCCAAGTCTGAGGCGGCTCCTCCCAATACAGACTAGTTCCATTGTTCCACCTAATTTGTCAGGAAGCAGTTGGTTTCGTGGTTTTCTGATCTGAGTTTCTGCACATTTCTCACTTTTCGGTGATTTTGACTCCACTGACTTCACTGACTCTACTGACTCTACGCCAGTTACTCTTCGCTCTTCGGCCGATTCGGCAGGCCTTGCTGGATGAAGCGGCGCAGTGGGCTCCTCAGAGCATCGCTTTCAGTGAAGAGTGATGTGTTGCCTCGATGGAGCAGACTGAATACAACGGTTTTATTAACACATAATATCATTATATTCATTATATATTCTGTATTATTATATGTACTGTATGTATACACCACATATGTATTCTAAGTCGTTATTTTTGATCTAAAAGATCCATCTTTCTGTGTCCAGTTGCAGCCAACAGATGGCAGCTGGCAGCTAAGGGGGGCTTCTGCATCAGCTTCTGCGCAGGCAGGGCCCATCTCCAATCGTGTGATGCCGGCAGATCTTGAGACAGTGGTGGGATCATCCGCAACATTCATGTGACAGCAGTTGACAGCACATGATATCTACACATGTGAAGATGGATAAGATGGGGGATATCAACAACGACGGACTATTCACCTGCAAATGAGACACAAACAAAACAAACAACGAAGGCTATGAAGGCTATGAAGGCTATGCAGGCTATGCAGTGCTTGATATGTTCTTCTCTTGCAGTGCTTGGGTGAACCACCAGGATCTGAGCATCTCAGAAGATGTGGACAAAACACCTGAGGCGATTGGAGGATTGATGGCATAATGGCAGACCGTTGTCAGACCCGGAGCCCTAAGTCTTGATCCATAGCCATAGTCAGCCATAGTCAGCCATAGTCAGCCATAGTGGTATCTAACCAACGAATGGGTGAACAACAAATGACATTCGGAGAAGCTACCCAGACTGGTGCGTTATCATGTTATCTTAGGGAAACCAAAAGGTTTGTGTACCCCTGGTGCAGGTGAGCCTCGAAGCTCAGCAGGGCATCTGAGTGGGAAAACATCCCGGGAGATTTTGTCTTTTTGCCAGATTCGACTACTGGAGCAACGTTTCGTTTCGCTTGAGAAAGATTAGCAACGAGTCCTTAGGCGCCAAGAGAGGTGCCACGGGAGACTGGCCGTTCACCGACCGTTGGTAGAGAACAAAACACAAAAACAGGAGATATTTTGGGGAGACGACCTGCTTGAAACGATCCACTCTGCAATTTTGACCTGGGTCCAGCTTGGTGGATACGAACTTGTGCAGGCGCAAAGAGATTGCAAGACGGCAAGAGGTGCTCCATCATTGGTTGAAAACTGTCCATATGATAACATCCTGTCAGAGCTTTTGAAGTTCGAGGTGCTAAAATCGGCAACCAACTCGCTGTGATTAACGACCTAGCGGCTTAGCGTCCCGAATGCGAGGCTGATGCACAAAGGACTGCTGTGTTGCGGAAGGCCTGCAATCCTTGTACCAGTTTGGAATCAATCTGCAGTTCCCCAACCAAGAGGTAAGAATCATAGCCGACATTTTTGTACAGCTCACGTAGCCGCCAGGGGGTCCTACCAATTGTATGTCGTTGCATCTGATGATGCAGGTATCAGATGCTTCATTCGATGACATCTCGGAGGAAGAGGGATCGCAATTTGTGGAATTCATTTTTGGGCTTATTTGCTTCTACCATATATATATATATGGTTTTCAAGCAAGTGACGCCAAGTCAATCAGCGGCACATCACATGGCGCACCGCTGCTCCATATCCCACGGCAAAGCTGGATATCCGCTGGAGGAAATGCCCAGCGGAGAGGATGCCAGCGAGGTCAGGACAGCATTTTGTGACCATTTTGGACCCCAGAGATGCAGAAAATGCTCTGGGAAATCAATGGATAGGAGGAATGTGGATGTTTGAGACATACCCCAAAGGCCAACGTTGGCAATAGCCAAGTTGGACTGCTTCGATGCTTTGATGGTGAAGCCAATCACAATGGCTGTGTCTTTTGATCCATTTCATCCTCAGTGCAGGCATCCAACTCCTTCTACGATCCAGAAGCAAAGCGAAAAGAAGAGGAGTTTGAGAGGCTGCAAAAGGAAGAAGAGGCTTTCGAAAAGAAGGGAATCCACAGGGACAATTCTGGGTTCAGAGCATGGGCTTGGGGCGATGATGATAATTCCTGGCACTCAGTCTATGGAGTCACTGGCTATTTTTGGCAAGGTTTGGATGTTTTTATTGGGGCACCCAACTTTGACAGGCAGCCAAAGTGCTGTCAACTTCTGACCAGACATGAGTTAGCTATAGTTAGCTATAGTTAGCTGATGTTAGCTGCAGCTGGATGAAGCGCAACAAATCGTTGGTCGCAGGGCTCTCTCCTCAGCCTTGATGACAGGAACGAAAGCAGAAGGAGTTAGAAGCGGCGGAGGCCGAGCGGAAGCAGCAGCAAATTGAGGAGGCGCCATAGTGTCTCAAACGGACCATGACGTTGAAAACACAGCAAACATACAACCACGAATTCCAATCACTTCGGATCCATTTTTAAACCTATCATTTTTTAGTTTGAACATGTTTGACAGTTATCAGTTATCAGTGTGAGAACATTCCATTGCATTGGACCTTGAAGTTGCAAGGCAAATCGAAGACTTGCAGCGGAACGGAAGAAGAAACTTGAGGAGGCACGGAAGGTAGATTCGATTCCTGGTGGCCCATGTGGTTTCATGGAAATTACAAGAGTTCCTGAAGTTGGCATTTGGCAACAAGCTAGCCCGGATTTTGAAGTCCTTTGTGCCAAGTGGAACTGGTATCAGCTGATTGGTAGTCAAGGTGTGAGTTGTCAATCCTTTGCTGAACGAGATGTCGTCCTCACTGGATATGGACTGTTTTGTCATGCGGTAATACTTCGGGTTCCCAGGAAGAAGCCCGTAGAAGGGCGGAGGAAGAACGGCTAGCAGAGCAGCGAAGAAAAGCTGAAGAGGAGAAGAAAAAGCAGGAAGACCCTTTGCGATAACGATCCATGAAGACACTGCTTTTGTGGGATGGAAAAGATATCAATACTATTCAATACTGCTTGCCAGATGTAACCCCAACCGAGGAAGAGAAGAGGAAACGAGATGAAGTGATTGCTCGAAACTTGAAGGAAGAGCAGTTGCGAGAGGAACTTCAGAAGGAGGAACGTCGAGCTCTAGAGAAGCAGCGGGATGAGAGGCAAAAGAGGCAAGAAGAGCAACTTGCAGAACAAGTCGCAGAGCAAAGCAGGCAATCGCCGGCCAAATCCCACTCCAATCAATCCGACGGCATCACTCCAGAACGACTTGAAGGACTGGAAGGAGAGGAATCGGCCGCGAAACGAGACCTCCTGGGTCCAGGAGCTCAGGTAGACACAACGAAGGCGACTTTTTGCACCAGTCCGGCAGGACGTGAAATGCCCAGATTGGACGAAACAGTCTCGGAGGTCCAGCCGACGGTCCAACCGACGCTCCGAGGAACTTTGCAAAGCTTCGAGAAAGAGCAGATCCGACAGAACGATTTCGAGAAAGTCGAGCCCCAGATCTGGCAGACAACATCTTTGTGGGAGGAGAGCGGTACGTGTGTGGCCCATGAGCATCCATATAGCATCCATGAGCCATAGCCCATGGGCCCATAGCATCCCCCATGGTCAGGAGCCGGTGCGCCCTATGGAGCGAGTTCGGCAAAGGCTTCACCCTGGGTTAGTCGCTGCCGTGTCAGTTGTAGGTTCTACGCCGGTTACGTTTGCACCATTTTGGCGCCTGGACCCAGGGAGACGGAGGAGACTTTGTGGGACCGATCCGAAGGTTGGCCATTGAGTGGGCATTGCAAGATGGTTCACAATGGTTCGTTGCCATGCTTTCACGGGAAGACATGGAAAACCTATGTAATGTATAATAATATGATACAACTTTTTATGTTCGCAATCTGCGCTGTTGACTGTTTCAGACTTAGAGCATGACACCATGGCAATGGTGCGACGTGGCTCATCGTGATAGGCTCTCCGGATCGGACGTGGTCCAGTCATGAGTGGACGCAAAGCTCTTGGAGGGGCTGGTCTTGGAAGCAGGACCCCTTTGGAACAATTTCAAAGTCATCCAACATTGTCAGTTTATGTGAAATTTCGATGGCTTGTTTGGCAGATTTCTGCCAGTGTAACTCCTTTGAAATCAGACCTCGATGATGTTTCAGCAGATTCCAGACATTCTGCAGGACTGGTGGCAATCTCGGCCCAGCTGGCAAGACTGGTGGTGGGAGGAGGGTACAATGCCTTCCGCACAGCTGGATGGTATTGGGGGGTTTATATATTTTTGGTAATGCCCAAATGATCTGACCTCCCAATAGAATCAATAGATTTGGATTCCTTTCCCAACTATTTCATGATTTTCATGTGGTGCTTCTTTGGCAGTCCACGCAAGGAGCGCTTCCCTTCAGAATCTCGCCGGCTTTCGACAGGACGGCATTTGTGTCTCACCGAGGATCTTGAACTCCCACCGATGATCTTTGGCTCAGCCACCAGAGTGTTCCAGCCCGTTTGGTTTCCCGTTTGGTTTTGTTGCTGTTGAGGACTCTGGCTCAAATCCAACTTCGATGAAGGGCCATTGGTGAGGCCTCATACTAGAATTATCTCAGAGATCGCTTGCCACTTTTTTTGGATAAGGAATGATGCCGTGATGCCCTTTTTTTTTGCCAAACAGACGGTGCCTTCTCTGCGTTGGGGGCCGTTGCGGGTGCCCTTGTTCCCCTTGTTCCAGGCTTCACCAACTTCAAGGTGCCATCTCCTGACGGTGGCTGGGTATGGCTGGGTAACTGTCTAAGTCAATGAAAATAACATGTACATTAATTTGAATAATAGTAAATATACACTATAGAGTGGTATGCATGTAGATATATGTACTATACTGTACTGTACATATGGATGTATGCAATTGTATGTGTAACATGTTCACATGTACAGATGATGCCCTGGGTCAAACCCATCCCAGAGCCAACATGTACTGCGGCCAGGCATTTCACCTGCGTGAGATGCTGAGTCGATCACCGGAAGTGGAAAAGAAGTGCCCTCGAAGGAGGTACCCCGTTCCCCAGTTTGTAAAAAAAGTCACCAATCCATTGATCCATCTTTTTTTTGCAGGCCTGAAATTTCGAGCCATATCACATTGCCCATATCCAAGAGACAGAAGGAGACAGTGCATAAGTGAAGGATCAATCATTGAAATGCTGAGGTTCAGTCCCCCCAGTCGCACTACGCCAAGCCACACCTTCCAAACTGACACTGCCACAGGCGGCCGGTTGACTCTGGACTTCTTTGGACCACTTCTTTGGACCGTCAGATCTTGTCAGATCATTCGACTGCGGCCCAGCTGCAGGCACTCCTCAACCCCATCCCTCCACAGCTCAGGCAGTGAGATTGCCTGGGTCACATTGATGTACGTAGCAAAGATCAGGGAATATTCGGAATATCGTAAAGCGTCCAAAGTTGAGCTGGGTACACCACCTACATCTTTCAGGCTGCCACTCCAATAATTTTTCCAATAGAAATGATGGATTTTCCAATGGAGTTTCTTTGGCCCACGCGGCCCAGGACACTCGGAACGGCTTGGCGCTTGAAGCCCAGAGAGAAGAGATCAGAGATCACCAGGATGGCCATGGCCACGGTGATACCTCCTGTGGGAGACAAAGAGAGGACGATACTCCGATGTCCTCTGAAAGTTGCATGGCAAATGCATGCAAATACATAATATACATGGTTCAGTTTCTTTTCAGCTGCTTTTAAGCTTAGCAATTGTACCTCATGATTACTTATGATCCAAATTCTGTTGGTATGTGTTGCCAGGTGAAGAGTTTTTGAGTTGGTGTCCCATGCTGTGCTCCGAGGCTGCCATTTCCAGAGCGCCCACGACCAGGCAATTGGTTTCATTACCGTCTTCAATGATCTTTGATTCTTTTTCTGATTGAGCTGTTGTGTTGTGAATTGTGTACTGAATTCAAATGGCACAAGAGCCATTTTGGTTATGTAGCTATGTTCAGCATTTGCGTGTACTTCAGCATGTGTTCAGACTGAAACTACTTGATGTTGTCTTTGCTGAATGGGTCAATGGCTGCAGGTGGATCGGCTGGACCGCTGCCAGCACTTCAAGCATCAAAAGCCGAGGCAGAACATGACCCCAAATTTCGCTTGACGTTAGCCCGGAGCATTTTTGGGTACTTGACTGCTTGAAGAAATTGAACAAATGCCAGATCAATAGTGTTGATCAGATTTTGTTTGTTGAACCTTGACTGCATCAATAGTGTTCAGATTTTAAGAGCTTCACACAGGTTGATCCATTTTCCGATTTGTTGATCCGCTGGGAAACTGGAAACATCGACATTTTCGCATCGCCTCTCCAGGTAGCGAAAGAAGCGACGCTGGCAGCGCCTTTTCGCTGCGCCTTTTCGGAAGCTCCTGGAGCGGACTCCGACTTTGACGAAGCGCTGCAGTGGGCGGTGATGACGGTGTTGGATGACATGATGCAGTTGAAATACGGCAGCATGGACACTTGGACCAGTTTGGACCAGTGGGCTGAGGGTTGTAACATGTTGTAACAGCTGCAACTTTAGAGACATGGGATGGAACCTTTGGGAAGAGGCTTTTAAGGAAGCACAGGCTCTTTTTTTCAGTCCAAAATCTCCACTTGTTCAACCGTTCAACGGCTCGCGGCTGCCTCATCCTCGAAGAGTTGGCTTTAAAGCTGAGTAACTGAGTGATGGAGAACCATGATGGACCGGCTGGAATGAGCGTCCCTGAAAACGCGACATGATTCCTCTTCCCGCCTCTTCCCTTGAAGATTCAACTTATCTCCACACATAGGCTACGGACTTCTCTGCTCAGCCGGACAAAGCCAAGGACCTCACAGCTCTGCGGCGCCACCTTGCCACAAACCAATGCTGGAAGGCGTGCAGCTCAGTTCAAGTGGCAGGTCTCCCAGCTTTCCCAACCTTTTTACTTTCCCAAAACTCGAAAACCTCCGAGGATTCCGGGATTGGCCCGGGATTGTAGATCCGTAGATCGACAGAGCCAATGTTTCCCAAAGGAAAGTGACGTGAATTCTGACCATGCTACCATGCACCTAACCCCACCGGCTCATGGCTACATTGACTGTAGCAATGGCAAGCAACAGCTGATGCCAGTTGCAACTCTACAAGGCAATTCCTCCGTTCTGCTCAGGTTGAGCATCTCAATGGCATAGAGTTTGTGGCAGAGTGGGGAAGTCAGAAGGCCGAAGGGCTTTGATTTTCCAAAGGTCAGAGTCCATCAACTTATTATCCGACGGATGTGTACTGTAGAGGATTTGCCATGGCCGAAACTGAACGAAAAACGATACTGCAGAACATTTGGCACCTCCGCTTCAGCAATCTGTGGTGTTGACCCGTTTGGAAGCGGTTCAGCTAAGTTCAGCAGCGATTGTCATCATATCCAGGTTCAATTGCAGATCAGTGCTCAAGAACTCAACTTCCAGGAGCGTCAGATTGTCATTTGACCCGAATTTGACCCTGAGCAGTTGAAGTTGGTGGTATTAACCTAAAGCAGGTGAGACATGGATTGGACAACAACGCATCGACTTCAGCTGAAAATTACGGTGTGCTTGTGTCAAGTTGGCCAAAGTTTGAAATCAAACAGTCCACTTTTCCCCTTAACAACTTAGTTACTTCGTTATCCTTCGTCATTTTATGTTATTTTATACATTATGTTTCTCAACACCGTGCAGATCGTAGGAGCTCCGTGCGGTGCTGCGTCACTTCTCGGGCACCGCCTGTGCCGTGCTCTTCGACGCCGCGGGGCCCGGCGCGGCGCTCCGCCTGGACACGGCCGGGCACGGCGCGGTGGGACGACGGCGGAGCGGCCTCGTGCACGTCGCCGAGGACGGGGATTTTGGAGGTTGGAGTGGTCACTGAGTGGTCCATGTTCCATGCTGGTACCACCAAACTGTATTTTCCTCGTAATTTTGACATTTCGCCTCTGCAGATATTTTATATTATTTTATATTATTTTATACGGGAGGCTACAAACCAGGTGGATATGGGTTCCAACAACTAAAGTTGCGTCCCAAGGTTATGGGCTCCAACAACTAAAGTCGCGTCCCAATGACACCTCGTTGTTTTCCTTGGCAATCTCAGTTTGAGTCGCCTTGAGCCAACGCATTGGCCAGGCAAAGCTTTGCAAAACCTGAGTGC
>Ga0126342_10008549_pt1 | contig 18361 bp, 16 predicted proteins | sample Cyp1metagenome_FD_92528 | JGI IMG/M metagenome (GOLD analysis project Ga0126342, IMG submission 92528) | Coral microbial communities from Lord Howe Island, Old Settlement Bay, Australia - Cyphastrea 1 metagenome | ecosystem: Host-associated > Invertebrates > Cnidaria > Coral ...
ATATTGTACAAATAAGAGATTTCAGCTGCACAAAATTGAATTATTCAAGGCCAAACCGCTTTAAATATCATGCAAGTGCAGGTTTAAGTGCCCAAACCCTGCACATATTGTACAAATAAGAGATTTCAGCTGCAAAAAGGTTCAAAGTACAGATTCTTATTTTTTTTCCAGTGTCTTAAGTTTTTTTGCAGTGTGGAGAGTAGGGGTGAACCTTATTTTTTTTTCTCCAGTAGTTATTTTTTTTCCAGTGTCTACCCGTCTAGCAGCCTAGAATATTTGGAAACCACTTCAATAACAAGACATATATAAATGATAGATTTCTTATACACCACGGGACTTCGCATTTTTTCAGCCACCATGCAGAAAATCCATTTCATTCCCAACCTTTGTTTGAACACTGGTCGAATTATGTACTATAGATGCGTAATGCATGTCTTTTTGGAGCTCAGTTTGAAAGACTCTACGATTGCTAATTGCCAACTCCCACTTCCTTGCAACAGATTTTGTGGGCTTGGGCGGCCAACAGTGCGTATAGTCCAACCAACCCTACTAGACAATACTGAGCACCGACGGTCGGTGAAGCTGAGCCCAATGTAGCTTTCAGCGGTTTAGCATGATGTTATCAAGGCTGAATCAGCTTTGAATGTGAAATCGCGAACCTTCTCTTCCTTCAAACAATGGGGCCAACAACTCCAGGGCCACTGGCAAGGTTTTCCTGATGGTGCACATGTCCTGTGCCCGTTGGAAACCAGACATGTTTCATGCATAGCGGAGATCAATGGATGCGGCCCGGAGAAAAGCAACAACTCAGCCGGGTGATGGGTTGCGGGGCAGGATGCCTGGGTGGAAAGCACGATTGGCATTATTTGCATGTTGCGCAGCCTGACGCCTGTAAGAGCCTGTTGCTGGACAGGTGGGCGGAAACATTGCGATGCCTTACACAATGACGCTTTTGCTGGTAGCAATCTAAAGACTCATTAATCATCATTAATCACTAGGATCACGACGGCTGTCCATCCGGCTCCCAGGCGGAGACACTGCGGTCTTGGCGTGTCCTGGCAAAACGGGCCACGGGCTTCGAGGGCGATTTCTTCTGATTAGAGTCCAGAGTCAACGATAAGAGATGCTGTGATCAAAAAGTCCTGGCGTTGGATTGGGTAAAGACAGCTATAGTAGCAGTTGCATCATGTTACATCCCCTGCAGTGTTTTCGTGTTTCACTGCTCTCTGCTGGTTCTCAATCACAGAGATGGGCTTTTGAGGCTCTTCCATGCTCTGACTCTGCTGTTATCAGATGGGCCCCCTCACCCCAACAAAGTCACACTGCATGCACCTGGCTCTAGTTGAGGATGTGGCCTCTGTATATAAAATGTTTGCCCCGTGATTCCTCTTTAATGAGGCTCTTGTTCTGCAGTTCATTTGCAGGACAATTGCCTCCTTCTCTCGTCTTTATTGCTCTGATTGTCCCGATATTTCGGACGGGTTCCATGCACATCAACGCCATGGCCTGCATGAGCATGCACGTTTCGAACACATGAATTGTTTAAACCACGGAATAAGTTTACTGCAAAAACTTGTTGGGAGAAAATGTCGCGATCAGGACACCTGGATCATTGTCTATTCCTTGGCCAGGTTGAGGCCACTCGGGCGAAAAGCAGCCACATCCAATGCAATGTGTGGTCCAAACACTCATTGCGCAGCAGCAGTGTGCAACCCTGAATATCACAATGAAACAAGTCACAGAAGGACCTTCGCGCAGTCAGCCACGATTATATAATTAGACGTGTGCGTATGACTTGGCAAGTCTGAAATTTCTTTTTTTACTGGATGATATTTTTTGACTTGTGGGTGTCGTTTGCATCTGATGCTGGTTTGTTAGTTAGTCACCTGACCATGTAGTGACTTTTCATCTAGTCAGTCAGCCCGTTATTTAGTTGGCTACTTAGGTTCCGTTTGGTTTGTCAAATCTGGTTATGTTTAATGGTTTAAGTCGTGACTTTTCTTCCCTGATAAGTTGCTTAGCTAGTTACTTACGTTACTTGATTACAGTAGAGTCTGATCATGTTTGATCCTTAGATTTGGAGAAGCCAGGCACAAGGACAAAGAGCTCATCCATCATTTGGGCGCTCATGTTGTGTCGGCGACCTGGTGGGCCTTTTTGAAATACACCACGGAGCGTATGGGTTTGAACTCAAACCCACCTGTCGCAAACTGCGCGCAGCGTTTTCATTTGTTTGAATACATTGCGCCGTTCCAAAGTGTTATTTCCAGCCGTCGTTCATACAGTCCTACTCGTAGAATTTGGAAGAGAAAAGTGCTCATCACCCCGAGACCGAAGTGATGAGCAAACGTGGGCTGTAGCAATCGTCTATGCGTGATTTCTGAAATTTTGTCGCCAAGGAGCAGGAATCTGACCGAATTCCGGCCCCAGGCTGTGTGGGAAGCCGATTCAATGATTCAATATGATTCAATCAAGAGCAGGTTCTTGGTGATCTTGGTGCCTAATTGTAGAGAAGTGGTTGAGACTAGTCCGGTCTAAAGAGTCGTGTCGACCCTGTGACGCCAGGGCATCGCGAATTTGGCATACTCCCTTGGCTTGTTGGGCATGAAACACCGAAGCCTTTTGCGAGCAGTTTGTTGGGCACCTGGAAACCATTCTCGCACAGCATGGCAGTCTCCAAGGTCAAAAAAGCACGTCTCAAATCATGACAATCAGAATTTCTACGAATTTCTATGAGTTCCTTAAATTAAATGTCAAAAAATCATTTGGCGCGGCGATTGTTTGCAACCAGACTTATCCAGGTGCACACGTAACACCTTGCCGCTTAGAGGAGTTTTCGGAGCAGGAGGTACGCTGAGCTCACTTCTTTCACCTAGACAAATTCTGCCAGTAATTTGCATTATCTTAGTATCTTGATGTATCTTGCACTTATTTAAAACTTAATAAACTTATAATATCTTATAATAAACTTGTTTATTCTTTTGTAAATTTTACAGCGAACTGTCCCCTTGACATCCCTTGACGAGGTCAGAACTCCAAAACAGACCCAGAAACTTCATGAAACTTCCATGCAGGTGGCCAACCTCACCTACGGCTTGGCTTTGGTAAGGTGGAGAGATACAGGCAAGGGATGCCTGACAAACATGTTTGAAGCATTTTGAAGCACTCCTGTACACCATTGTACACCCTACTTCTGCATATCTGTGCAGCCCCAGCATGCGTGTGGCGCAGTGTGAGCTGCCTTCTCCAGGTTTGCTATCATCCATTTGCCGGCATGTTGTGAACTCAGTGACACATGATGGACCTTCGCTCATGAAGACCATGGATGTGGAATGGATGAGTGGCCCAAACAAGCGCTTATGAGATCTACGAGTACTGTAGGTTTTGCTTTGGGTGCATGTGCGATCCCACAGTCTGCCTGTAAATGTCCGCATATGCACGCTGCCCTGGAGTGGGTACAGACAGCAGACGGCTTGCAGAGAAGAAATAATGGAATACATAGGCATATAGGACCATGTAGGCATGAAAAGGATGTTTAAAAGTTTCCAAACATTTGGTTTTCATAGTTCAAATATATATATATATATGTATATCTATTTGTTCCGGTCTTCTCGGTGTTGCGGAGGTTTTGGCCAATGCATCGGGCTTCAAGCCGCGGGGGCTGCAAGATCCCAAGTGCACGGAGTATGTGACATGGATTCATGCTGTTCGACATCTTCGCAGCAGCGAAAGGGTCCGTCTGACTTTTTCCCTACGGTATGATGATGATGAACCTTCCCTACGGTAAGCCCCTTGCCACACAAAGAGCTTGTTTGTTGGGATTCGTTTAGGCAAGTGCTACGTGAAAGAATTGCTTGGCTCAGATGCTACTTCTAGGAATCGCTTGACAGATGCACCAGTCATTTGATAATTTCTGGCTTAAAGACCCGGGACATTTTCTGACTTTGCAGCGCATCGTTGTTGCCACCAGTGGAAGCTAGATACAGTATACGGTATACGGTGCAGCTCAGTAGTTCCGCACATTCAAGCACTCAAATGGAGGCATAAGCGTTACACCGTTGCACACTCCTTGCGCAATTTGCACAGCCTTGCGCTAGTCCTATTTGGGCAGTTGATGGCCAGTTGGTTGATGGATGTTGATGGCATGTTCATTTGCGCTGCTACTTGAGGTCGTCTCTGTTCTACAGCTTGGGTCTTCTAGATTTTCGTGAGGACGGGAGTCAATCTGCGATCACTTGCGTGATGATTCGATATGATTCCTTTACGATCATCTCCTGGTCCAGTGAGGTTGGCTGATTTTGCTTCTGCTGGGCGCCGATAGGAGAAGTTCTTCTGTGGCGTTTGCAACCACATCCAGTTCAGGTTGCCCACCTTCAACGCACAGGACTAGATCTGCTTAAGTTGCGCTGCAGGGTACTGCAAGAGCCACTTCAGTCAACATGGTTTTGCAATGTTTTGCACAGCTACAGTTCGTGGCTCACTTGCCGGCTTTGCGGTGTTTTGTTTCTTGTGAGGTACACTGTGACATAGGTGGAGCATGTTGGAGTAATCTACTGATACCATTCTTGTTTTGGCAGACTGGACATGACTGGACTGTAAGAGAATCTGTTAATGTGTGCTTTTGCCATGCCAAATTGGGATGCATCGGCCGATGACATGCTAGCCCGAAATTCCCGTTTCAATCCTTTTCGCCTTTGCTGGAGGACATCTCCAACACTGTGCCCGGTCCTTTGTTTCCAGAGTTAATGTCATGAATGTGCTTCCTCCTTGCGATCGCGCTGGCTTGGAACCGAGCCTCATGCATGCAATGCAAGTATCATTTTTGAAGACGGTCTTTTCGGTTTAACGCTTGTCGTTGAAGCACGGTTCTGCCCAGCAGCCACTTTCAGGTACGGCCTTGGCCTTTTGGAACTTTCTCATCAGGGTCTTCTTTCAGCAGTTGAGGCAGAGATGTCAGGCCAGCAATGGGACTATGTGCTATCTCTTTTGATATGTAAGGTCTCACATTGCCCTACAGCAAAGCTTGACTTTTTCAATCTTTTTGGGCGATGGCTGACCAGAATAAGCCTCCGAATGCCAGGTTGAGTTGCTGAACCAAATATATAAGTCTGTCCACTTTGGGTACAGAAACGGTGGCAGTCATCAGTATCAGCTCACCAGTGTTTGGTGAGGCCGGCTCGAGGAGTTCACTGGTCAGGGTGTGGAGTCTAAGGCTTTCTGTTACATCAGATCGCCGGAGAGGATGATCACCAACCTCTTCAAACCGTTGGATAGTTGAGAAACACCAGCGGCATTGGCATGCCCCCGGTTGAAGTTGTAGGTGCCCTTTTATCGTTCATGTAGCTCACTCTGACACGCTTTTCCGATGAAGCAGAGTTACCAAACCGTTCACAGGGGCCGTTTTGTTGACAAGATTGACTTGGACTGGAAGTGGCAGTTGAAAACAACACCCATCTAGGAATCTTTCTGAATGACCCTGCGCACCTGCTATCGAATGATCTGACTATCTGACTGATGCCACAATGACTTTCAACCAGCTTGTTTTCAGCTGAGGCTTGGGCAATGTGGTGGACCGTGCCCGTGTTGGGCTGAATGCCTCAAGTGTCTCATGTGCCAGCTTGACTCGCTGCAGCTACCAATCTCATCCAATCTCAACCTGCTTTGGTACAACTGGTTTCATTCTTTCCGGGTGCTACACGGTATTACCCCGTTGTTGTGGAAAATGCCACACCTTCAGCAAGCAAAGTTTAATTTCATCCCTGACGTGGACCATCGCAAGGTATTTGCAGCATTTTGCAGCATATTTCCAGCCAAAGTCCAACACTACCCTTGTACGCCAGGTTTATGGCTTTGGGCTTTTGGAGAGAGAGCCAGAGCCAAAGTTTTTGCGCCTGACTGCTTTTGCTTCACAAACACGTTACCACACTTGTTTCCACTTTGATACATCCCGGGTTTTTGCTCGCGAATTTTGAACAAAAATTGATGATGTGGGGTGTCCTCTTACGCTATCTCTCTCTCTCTCTCTCTCTCGCTCGCTCGCTTTACAGCAAACAAGAGCCAAGGGAAAAACATTTTTTTCATGACATGCTCGTGTTAGCATTCTGTTTTAGGGGCCACCGCATGGGAGGTTTGCTTTCTTGCCGAAAGAGTTTCCCTTCTGAAGAGCTAGCTAGAACTCTAGCTCCTGCTTTGCCGAGCTTACTGTTCTATTTTGGCCTTTCAATATTGTGTGCAAACCCTCAATTTGTAGAGCTAGGATTAAGCACCAGCCATATGTGCCACATCCTAGTTTAGGCTGTAGTTGAGTGGATCATTGTCATCCGCTGCAGGATTTAGTAGCGCCTTCCCTTGCTTGCTGATCTTGCTGTGAGTGGTTCGGCATTACTGTTGCCAGTGTTGTATTTGGATGTCTTTCCTGTGGTGTTTCCTCTGTTTGGTTTTCTGATTGACCCTGCCTCAAAAAAGGTAAAGTTGCAACTACAAAAGTTCTACCACTCCCTCATTTGCATCTAGCTTCAGCATCTAAACATAGGCTACAATCGAGAACATCCTCAAGTCAAACATTCGGGCTGAAAATTCTGGCCGGCTTTTGACTCTGCTCAGCTTGCCTGAGCTGAACAAGACGTGCCCAATCCCTGGTTGATATGATGATTATTATGTTGACCAGTCAAGATATGGCAAGATAATACGGGATAGATCTGCAAACATATTTGAGGTGCCCCGATCTGCTGCAAGCCATTGCAGACCATACTCCCACACGCTTTGATGATATGACGGACCCCGTGGGCTTTGTGATGCACAGAGTGTGGATGGCATGATGTCAGAATATGACATGAAAGCGTCGCAGCCAGATGTTTGAAAGATTTGAAAGTGGTACTGTAGCTAGTGCTTGTAGAAATCAAGATGTCTTGATCTTATGTGTCTTCTTTAGGAAGGCCGACAAAAGACTGGACCTACCACGTGCTCGGTTTCAAATCAAACACTTGGTAGGCCCAGCCACAAAAAATCAACACTTTTGGTTCCGGGTCGCAGGAGCAGAACATCTCCAACATCGTTTGGACCCCAGGACTTGAGAAGAGTGACAGGTTAGGGATGGTTGGGGCATAGCCGGGCATAGCTGCGAACCGTGCAGGGACATTTAATCTGATTTTGGCCTAAACGAGGATTAGCAATCCAAGTTTTGTGAACATTATAAAATCAGTCAGTTTTATTTCTTCATATTTCTTCCACTTGAGGATCGATGCAGTGCAGAACTTTTTCCCAAGAGACTACACTTGCAGCTCCAGTTTGAATCTTGAGCGAATGCGCATGACCCAGACGGGGGGAACCATGCCACCTCTCTGAGGTTTGGGCCATGGGGAACTTAGGCTTCATGGATGAAAGGCAGAGGGCTTGGACACATGGCCTGAGGTTGCAAGATGTTGCAAGCAGGTGCAGCAATTGGACGAGCAGAGCACACCTCTGTGTGCGCAAGCACTTTCTCAGAAATAATTGAAATAAATTGGTCACATTCGCTGCCAATCTTGTTTGATGCAAAGCTTGACAAGCAAAGAGTTGCGCTCAGAGACAGATCATGGTATATGACGGTCACTCCTTGCAGCGGCAGAGATGCGACATGCGACGAAAACATGAAATCAGAAATTACTCTGAGCCACACTTTGCCATAGCCGGCCATAGCCATCCCGAATCATCCAGACCTGTCCGATGAGATGCCATGGCGATTGCACAGAAGTACCAGGGTGTGTCCGGGGTGCTTCTCAAGGGCCTTTTCCCAATGACTTCTGTGAAAGTGAGGATCTTCAGCAGCAATGACAGTGATGAACCAAAGTGAACCAAACTCTGAACTCTGAACAACTGATTTGAACCTCAAAGAGTTTCCGGCTGGACGATCTTGAGCAGATCTTGGACATATATGATATATATGGACGACATAGCGCAAAGATCTGTAATTTTGACTTTTGGCCTAATATGGTCTAATTTCTTTGCTCGGTTTGAGGATTTTGGAAGGGCCGCGATGCTACGACAAAGAGGCGGGGACGGCATTTTTGAGCTATGCGATTCAGAGGTTTCGAAAGGCTGCCTTTCAACGAAGTACATGGACATTACTGGCACATATATAAGCACTATATTAGCACCGTTTTAGTCCAGAGGCAACGTATGGCAACGTGATGATATCACACCATTGGTGCCTTTGGAAAATCTTCCCAGATCCCAGGTCGAGACTGCAACCGAAACTCATTGGCAGATGCTCATCAAGGTCAAGCCGCAACTCTTCGACGGTGCCGTTTGGTGCCTTAGGAATTTTGCGGTCGATGGAAGAAGTTTGCTTCTGGACATGCAGGACGGTCGCGCCTGAAGGTCGATTCCCTTTTGAACTGCATGCGATTTTGATTGATCCCAGACCTGTTGCCATTTGAAAGAGCAGTCTCTCAGTCTGTGCTCCTTGATGTTTCCTGGTGTAGTTGGTGGCATGGTTTGTGGGGCAAGTGGTCCTGTTACAGTATGCTGTGAGTAGAATTTGAATCTTGAAACTAATCCTGCGAGGAATCCAGCTTCAAATATTCCGTCTACACGCATCATACTGTCGAAGGGCAGCTCCTGGAAGCCTCGAGGTGAGGACTGGATGTTTGGTCAGGATCAACTTCCTATTCTTGTGATGTGTACTGTCTATTGTGATTATTGTGGCTGCACCGTGCTGAACAATTGTGAAACTCCAGGCGTTCGGGAGCGTGTGGCCTGATGGCTCTGACGCAAACGAAGGATGGACTGCTGGTATTTGGAAGGTGCCGCTGACAGGAACTCAGATATGTGCAGTCACATACAGTCATATGCAGCCATATACAGTCACACACACACATATATATATATATTGCAAATGGGGACTAGATGGGAGCACAGTGTAACTAACTCCCACATATTTCAATGGGCTCAAGCCAAACGCAATGTTTGGCTCAAGACCCCAACGCGGCAAAGAAAAGACCGCTGCTCTCCGCAATGCTTTCTTGAGACGCTGGAAACGGCAACGCAAGACTTCGAGCAATTGACCAAATAACATATCCGGAACAGGGATTCAACGGTTCACATATATATATATTATACATTATACATTCTAAAGTTTTAAAGTAGATATTCTAAAGTCCATTTTTGGTTGACGCCCAGATTTCATCAAAGATGAGAAGGATGGCTTTGGAGTGTTGCCAAATCCAAACAATGCTCCGGTAGTTTTACAGATCAGGACTTGTGGGTTCTTGTTGTGTTTCATGCAGGAAGCTTCAAAGAGCAAAAAAACAAAACCCAAAGCAACTAAAGCAATGGGCATTGCCAATGGGATTCAAAGTTTCAAAGGATTCTTAGGATTCAATCAGAAAAGGTATGGAACGTGGACAGCTTTTGTAGACGCGACCTGGTGAAAGAAGAGTTGTGTTTGCAGAGGCGATCACGCTACGTGGGGGCTTTCGCAGGCTTCTATCATTGCGTCCCTGCCGGGATGGTGGATGTGGCTTGACGCTGGAACTGGAAATGGATGCAATCTTCTCCAATAGGCAACTGTCCTATGAACATGACAAGGCCACCTTGGGTCATATTCAACAGAAACAGGTTCGGAACACCCAGCAGATTCAGATACCCAAGGCTAGACTTGGGCATAATTTTGTATGCTTTCATGTGCTTTCATTGGCAGTTGAATTCTCTCCAACATAAATCGGGCCCAGGTTCCTGATCTCCAGCAGCTCATCGCAAAAGAGCTGGAAGAGGAGAGCCGGAATTGTCGAGTTAGGGAACGCTGCAGGAACGCGACATGGCATCGCTTGATGCCTTTCTTGGAGAGATCCTGCTCGATTGGGAGAAGTAGGTCAATGATTAATGATGGTTAATGATGGTTCATGGCCATTTGATGCCATTTGATTTTTGGAAGTGTTGTGCTTCAATCAAGACTAATCCGGGATTTTTCTAGGCAAAATTGAAACACTTGGGATTGCCATCAGGAGATTGGAGCAGATTGGAAGTCGGTGGAGAGATGCAATTTCATGGCGCTCATGGATGCTGGCCATGAACAAGGCAAGTGATCGCTTCTTGTGAGGTTTGTCCTTGAGATTCCTCGCCCTGACAATCTAAACAGCGACTGGCTCACAATCTGGGTTCCTTGCCAGCCATGGGAGGGCACAAGTACGAGTTTGTCCTGTCCATGAAGCTATCATTGACAGCGGAGGAAGTCCACAGGCACTGAAACAACACGGAAGGACGGGGGGCAACTGAAGGATGACAACTTTCCGACATGATATGATCTTCTGGTACCTACCGGATTCAGTTTAAGTGGTTTTAGCATGTTTTCGCTTTTGAGAGGTTGTTCTAGATGAGGTGACCTCATTATACTGCGCCTTGCTTGAAGCAATCTTGCATTATGATAGCAAAGTTATGCAGATACAACGTGTCTTGCTCAATGCGCCGTGCAACGAATTTTCGCTTACTATACGTGTGTTCGCAGCTGGTTTTCACATAGTAGCATGGTCAAATCCTCGCAGCCTGGTGATCCTTGAATTGATGTGCTTTCCGCTTCCACAGTGCGGCGAACCAGAATCTCACCTGTTGGATGGGGTGGCCCAGACATTTCTGCGCTCAGGCGCTACCAAAATGCTAGCGACAAGAAAGAACACGAGGAGAGACCTACCACACTGGTAGATGAATTGGACCGAACGGCACAGTCTCTGTCCATCCTTGTCAGACTTCCGGTCTTTGCGACAGGACTTTTTATTCGTCTATCCAGAGAAGATGGGGCCAGCTTCATCTTCGCCCGTCCCATGCGTTAGCATCGGGGACTTTCTGCCATTCGGCGCTTGATTCTTGCGGCCATATCGTCCTCATATTCTCAGTCTTGGCAAACCTTAGAGAGGCCCTGGCAAGAAACATCGTACTCATATTCATATATACAAATCAGAGATTCTTTTCCCATACTTGCAACTCACTCACTTGCCCAAAGAAAGGGGTCCCCATCTCCCGAACGTGTACTGCACAAGCAAAGAGCGTGCGAATTACATGATCCAAAGAGATAAACAGATACCATAGAAACAGAAGTGTAACAGAAGTAAAGCCTTCCAGCCGCACTTTGAAAAAGAGAGCAGCGGACTACCATGAAATGCATCACCAAACCAATGGCCATGGTATGACAAGTTATCAAAGCATATCAAAGCGATGCAGTGAACTAATGTTAACTACAAATGCAATAACTCTTGCATCGAGTCGAGGCCGCTTTTGCATGCTTTTGCGACCTAGCCTTTTTGAAAACCCGCGGGGTGCGTAAAGATGTTTACCGCATTTTACCGCCAAATTGCTTAGGACTGGGGACTACACAATCACAGATGTGGCACGGAGGTCGCTCCTACTTTTTCAGCAAGAACTCTCCCATCCAGCCAGTCCGTGACAGATGTGACAGACATTCAGCTGATTTTCAGTGTGAAACATGTGAAACAAGAGTTTTAGAATAGTCTAGATAATCTTGATAGCTTCTGGATTTTCGACAGCCAATCTGAGGCATATCGGTACTCTCTAGTCAAGACTTTGGTCACTGATGAACCAGCTGTATGACTAGACCTGTGCGATGAATGGCTACACTGACTACACCCTGAGCTAGCTTCTCTTTGGATGTGCGGTGCTGTGGTCCTGACACGTGCTGACCACTGGGACGAACTAGGCTTTGCTTGGATGGCTGTGACTTGCACAGACGTCGACAGAAGGCTTCCTGACATGTGGCATGGTGAGTGATGGTGAGTGAGTTGCAGAGACTTACATGAGTCATGTCCCTATTGCATTCTATTGCCTTTGCGCTCATGTTCTGATGTTTCTGATTCTGTAGCCTGCAGCTTGACTTCATGGGCCTGCCGAAAACAAACGAAAGTAGCTGAAAACCTCTCAGTGATCTGCGGCCAAAATAAGCTCGGAGCATGCCAGCCACCCAAGTTAGTTCATGATTCTGAATCGTCCTAATGATTTCGATTGTGTTGTAATTTGGCAAGGGGAGATATATAATTAATGTGAGACGTCTGAGAACACACCAAACACACCAAGGGGTCACTGATGGCCATACGCAGTTTGGGTGCTGAGATGTGCTTAGAGCACCGAGGCTGTTGCGAGCTCTGGCATCGATGCTGCCAAAACGAGTTCAGGAATTCACACCGCAAGGCGAGCAACACATTATGTAAGCAAGGCAAGCAAGGCAAGCAAGGCAAGCAAGATTAGGAGCAAAGATGGAACAATTTTGTTTAATACATTTGTGAACAAAGTTTGAATGTTTCATAATGTTTCGCTTTGTTGCGCTTTGCCCTCTTAGATGCATGCTTATCGCGCAGAGGCATATGCATGATGGCGCATGGATTTGTTTTAATGCAAGTGAAATTGTATACATACATAATCATACACACACACATATTATATATATATAATTATATATATATATATATAATTATATATATATATATATATCATTTTATATCATATTACCATATTATGCTACTACTGTATATTACTGACATTACTGTATCATCTATTCAATATTCACCGACTCTATCTAAAGCATTTCTTCCTGTCCTCCAGACGATGCTTGAAAGGTGGGAAGGGGCATACGCATGAATGGTTGGAATGTGAAGGGTGGTGGACGGAAAAAATTACAAATGGATCGCTTTGGGGCTCAATAACAAGTGCTGGCAAGGGCCGAATGTCAGGTGAAAAAAGGTGGACATATTCCCCCAGGTCAAGGCATTTGCCTGCAAGCTACTCCGTGGCTACCTATATTGTCCTGCAATGTCCTGCATATCTCCAAAGATCTTGCATGTGCCGTTGCCTTTGATGCCAAGTTTATTATGAAGACGGAGAGTAGCACGAAGCTTTGTGTACTGGGGTGAATCGTCTTTAAATCCAAAGTAATGTAATGTAATTCATGTGTTTCCTGCCGAATGATATATATACAGATATCGCAAAAAATAGCACCAAGCTCCCGGAGACATTGAGGTCATTTTTGATGCAGAATGGTGGTTCTAAATATAGAAAACACACACACATATATATATATATATTATAAATTAATAATTCAAATAAATGATATGTAAATTTATAATGTATTATTTTATACAAACATAAACTCTTATAAATATATATATATATATATAACTATAGCATCTTAACATATAATATAATAGACATATTTAAACATTACATTATATAATATATTTATTCGATATTTATATTTCATGAAATTAAACAGATCATTACTACTAGTATTACGGTAAGGGTGGCACTGCGCGCACGCGCGCAAATCGGCTGGTCCGAAAATTTTTAAAAAAGTCAATTATTTTGGATTTTTGGCCGAATACATCTTGAGTCTGGACGAAGACATAGCGAATGCTCTTTTGCTCGACCTTTTTAGGACCTCCCCAATGGCACCGAAATAATCCGATTGTTTTGGAATTTGGAAAAGCGGGAAATTCCAAAATAGGAATGTTCTTTTTGGATTTTCATTTTGCGGTCCCAGTCCTGGTCCCGTGTCGCAATCCCATGACGGTCCCTTGATTCTCCCCTGGTTCGATTCCCCCTAGGTCCGTCCCAAGCCGCTGCGAGCTATTGCTATTGCCTTTGCTTGCCGAGCTTGCGCTCTATTGTCTCTGTGCTCTTTCTAACACGCACCTCTGCGAGACTGCCCGCTTGCTGGACCCGCCTTCTACCGCGCACACTGTGCTTGCTTCTTTGGCCTGTGCGCACTGTTTTGGGGAGCTTCTTTGGGACGCGGCTTTCGGTAGCAGGTAGCAACTTTGGAGAGCAGCTTTGGGGATTTTGGGGAGCAACTATGGGGAGCAACTTTGCGGCTTTGCAAGCAGCATTGACGAACGGTTTTTGAAGAACGACAGCTTTGGGGGGTAGCTTTAGAAAGCAACTTTGGGAAGCAGGTGTTCGGAGCAGCTTTCGATAACAACTTTGGGGCGCGGCTTTGGGGAACAGCTTTGTGGAGCAGCTTTGGGGAGCAGCTTTGGCAGCTTTGGCAAGCAGGAGCAGCTTGGAGGAGCGGCTTTGCGCGGCAGCTTCGAACAGAAGCCTTGAAAACCCGCAGCTTTGGGGAACAGCTTAGGGGACTAGCTTTAGAACGCAACTTTGGGGGGCAGCTTTCGGTAGCAACTTTGTGGAGCAGCTTTCGGGAGCCGCTTTGGAGAATAGCTTTGGGGCGGCTTTGGGGAACAGGTTTGAAGCATAGCAGCTTTGGGGCCTTTGCGGCGCTGCTTTGGGGAACAGCTTTGGGAAGCAGCTGCGGGGAACCGCTTTGGGGAGCAGCTTTGTGGAGCAGGTTTGATCAGGAGCAGCTTTGAGGAGCAGCTTTGCGTGGCAGCTTCGAACAGCAGCTTTGAAGAACCGCAGTTTTGGGGAGCAGCTTTGGGGACTAGCTTTAGGAAGCAGCTTTGGGGAGCAGCTTTCGGCAGCAACTTTGGGGAGCAGCTTTCGGGAGCCGCTTTGGAGAAAAGCTTTGGGGAGCAGCTTTGTGGAGCAGGTTTGGGGAGCAGCTTTACGGAGCACGAGCAGCCTTTAGGAGCAGCTTTGCACAGCAGCTTGGGGAGCACCTTAGGGGCTTAGCTTTAGAACGCAACTTTGGGGAGCAGCTTTCGGTAGCAACTTTGGGGAGCAGCTCTCGGGAGCCGTTTTGGAGAATAGCTTTGGGGAGCCGCTTTGGGGAACAGGTTTGAAGCGTAGCTGCTTTGGGGCAACCGCTTTGCAGCGGTGCTTTGGGGAACAGCTTTGGGAAGCAGCTGTGGGGAACCGCTTTGGGGAGCAGCTTTGGGGAGCAGCTTTGGCCAGCTTTCCGGAACAACTGTGCAGAACAATTGCTTTGAAGAACGGCAGCTTTGGGGAGCAGCTTTACAGACAACTTCGGAGAGCAGCTTTCCGTAGCAACTTGGGGGCGCAGCTTTCGGGAGCCGCTTTGCAGAATAGCTTTGTGGAGCCGTTTTGGCGAACAGGTTTGCAGAATCGCAGCTTTGGGGCAACAGCTTTGGAGAACAGCTTTGGGGCACAGCTCTGGGGAGCGCCGGGAACAGCTTTGGAGAGCAGCTTTGGTGAGCAGCTTTGGGGAGCAGCTTTGGGGACTAGCTTTAGAACGCAACTTTGGGGAGCAACTTTCGGCAGCAATTTTGAGGAGCACCTTTCGGGAGCCGCTCTGGAGAATAGCTTTGGGGAGCAGCTTTGGGGAGCAGGTTTGCAGAGCAGCTTTGGACAGCTTTTCGGACCTGCGGGAAGCAGGAGCAGCTTTGAGGAGCAGCTTTGGGGACTAGCTTTGGAACGCAACTTTTCGGCAGCAACTTTGGTTTTCAGCAAAGCAACTTTCAGGAGCAGCTTTGGGGAGCTGCTTTCGGGAGCAATTTTGGGAGCAGCTTTGGGGACCAGCTTTGGAGAGCAGCTCTGGCGCAGCTACAGATTTTTTTTGGGAGGTGTGCTCTTGTCGGCAATCGGCAAACCTGGGACCAACTGCCGCCTTAACTTGCTGGTTCATTTTAAAATTAGATGCTTTATATTGCGACGGATTATATTTTGATATTCTAATTCGAAAATAATAATGACCATTTCCTTTCCTATTTTTTTAAAATATAACAATTGCGGTTACTAATAAGATACGATTTGAAATTTTAGATATTTAGGTTTGAAATATTAATTATATATATATAGTGGGCTCCGAGCAGATAGAATTTTTATTAGCGTTTTTTTACTCGCTACTATGGGTAAATTCTAAGTGCTAGGGAAAAGGCGGCTTAAAATTGTTTATATATTTTTTTGACAGATAGAATTATTTTACGCATAGAATTGTTTTGATATATGTATATGTGTTGTATCTATATATATATGATACATTGATTATAATATATATATATACTTATATATACATAAATATCTATTACTGCCACTATTTTCTAAGGGAAACACCTAATATATATACATAAATTTGATGGGCGATGTATGATGGATAAAACATGAAAACATGCTTTGAAATGTTTTGAATACCAAACACAATATTTCTCAGTACGTCGAATATTGTCTTGAAAAAACGAGCAGATCCATCCAAACATCCATATATACCATAGTATTGACGCTGCAGCTTGTGGGGTTTAAGCGATCGCAGCCTTGTATGAATGGCATGACGATTCTTAACGACAGGATACGAAAACATGTACGTATATTTTCTTTAATGATTGTAAAACCACCCGGATACAATGGTGATACAATTAGAATTAATTTCCTATCGGCCCCCGTTTCCAAAACTGGCAGAGCAGGCGCCTCTACATGAAATTGCATTAGCAGCCCTTCAACAGAAATGGCAGCAGAAGGAAGAGCAGAAGGAAGCAACAGCAGACGCACCAGCAGATGCTGCTCATACACCAGAACCCGCACCAAAACCCAAAGCAGGAACCGGCACCAACTATAATTTCAATGTGCAGGAACAAGACAAGCAGTCATAAAATTGCAGAAACAGTATCCAGACCGCCAGAGCAGGCACCCCCCCTTCAATCTGTACCAGCACCCCCTTAACAGAAATACCAATAGAAGGAACAGTAGATACTGCTCATGCCACTGCAATTTAAATGCGTAGGAACAAGACAAGTAACACATAGAATTACAGAAGCAGCATTTAGACCTGCCAGAGCAGGCACCTCCACATGAAATTACATCAGCAGCCCTTAACAGAAAGAACAGCAGAAGCAACAATAGATGCTGAAATTACATCAGCAGCCCTTAACAGAAAGAACAGCAGAAGCAACAATAGATGCTGCTCATACCCCACGGCCCGAACCAAACCCAAAGCAGGAACCGGCACCAACTGTAGTTTAAATGCGCAGGAACAAGGTAAGCAGCACATACAATTACAGAAACAATATCTAGACCTGCCAGAGCAGGCACCTCCACATGGAATTGCATCAGCAGCCCTACGCAACAGCAGATGCTGCTCTCACCGCACGGCCCAAACGAAACCCAAAGCAGGAACTGCAACTTAAATGCGCAGGAGCAAGACAAGCAATACATAAAATTACAGAAATAACATCCCCAAATGGCAGAGCAAGTACCTCCACATGAAATTGCATCAGCAGCCCTTAACAGAAAAAACAGCAGAAAGAACAGCAGAAGCAACAGCAGATGCTGCTTATACCCCAGAGTCCGTACGGAACCCAAAAAAGGAACCGGCACCAACTGAAATTTAAATGCAGAAGAACAAGGCAAGCAGCATATATAATTGCACAAACAACATCTAGACCTGCCAGAACAGGTACCTCCACATGAAATTGCATCAGCAGCCCTTAACAGAAAAAACAGCAGAAAAAACAGCAGAAAGAACAGCAGAAACAACAACAAATACTATTATACCACGGCCCGAACCAAACCCAAAGTAGGAATCGACGCCCAGTACAATTTAAATGCGCAGGAACGACGACAAGCAACACTAGAATTGCAGAAGCAAGAGCCAGAACTGGCAGAGTAGGCGCCTCCACATGAAATTACGTTAGCAGCCCTCCAGCAGAAATAGGAGTAGAAGCAAAACAAAACGCAACAACAGATGCTGCTCACACCGTACGACCCGAACGAAACCCCAAAGCAGGAACTACAACTTAAATACGCAGGAATAAGACAAACAACACATAAAATTACAGAAACACATAAAATTACAGAAACAACATCCACAAATGGCAGAACAAACACCTCCACATGAATCTGCATCAACAATCTATTAACAAAAACATTAATAGGGGGAAGCACTGAGCCAGGGGAAACTAATATATGCATAAATAAGGGGTACCCCAAAATGGATGATTTATAATGAAAAATTTTTGAAAAAATGGACGATTTATGGATATTACCCGGAATTGATATAATTCTAAATATTTGATTATAATATGGCCTTTTAATTCTAAATATATTATTTTAATATTATTACGGGTAATTTTAAGTACACTCTCCGGGTATTACTGAGATATAATTCTAAATAATAATTACCATAATTTACGAATTCTAAATATCAGGGGCCCACTATATATAATATTATTTTTTTAAATAATACATAATTTATTTAATATATATATATTAAATAAATATTTTATTAAGGAAAAAAAAATATTTTAATTTAAAATAAAACTATTATTTATATATATTATTTATATTTATTAATTAATTAAATATATGATATTTATATTTTAATTAAGAATTTATTAATAATATATATATATTTAAATTAATATTAATTTTATTATTATTATTTTAATAATATTTTATTAAGAAAAAAATATATTTTAGAATATAAAAATTATATATATTTTTTTTTTAAATATTAATAATATTTCCGAGGAAA
>Ga0126342_10008550_pt1 | contig 18358 bp, 9 predicted proteins | sample Cyp1metagenome_FD_92528 | JGI IMG/M metagenome (GOLD analysis project Ga0126342, IMG submission 92528) | Coral microbial communities from Lord Howe Island, Old Settlement Bay, Australia - Cyphastrea 1 metagenome | ecosystem: Host-associated > Invertebrates > Cnidaria > Coral ...
ATCACATAACAATACACTCACAACAACACATACATGTAACAATACATCACGTAACCATACACCACACAACAACACATACACACAACAAGACACTCACATAACAATACATCACATAACAATACACCACCAATACATCACACAACAATACATCACATAAGAATATATCATCCAACAATACATCACACAACAATACATCACACAACACCACATCACATATCAATACATCACCCAACAAAAAATCACACGACGGTACGTCACACAAGAATACATCACACAGCAATACATCACACAACAATACATCACATAACAATACATCACACAACAATACATCACACAACAATACATCACATAACAATACATCACACAACAATACATCACATAAGAATATATCATGCAACAATACATCACACAACAATACATCACACAACAATACATCACACAACAATACATCAGATAACAATACATCACACAACAATACATCACATAAGAATATATCATCCAACAATACATCACACAACAATACATCACACAACAATACGTCACACAACAATACATCACATAACAATACATCACACAACAATACATCACACAACAATACAGGGATTCAAAAGACGTTGGGTGGCGCAAGATATGACCGCGCAACTTGATACGGGAATCGGAAAGGCGCATCGAGGAGGGGATGCGTGAGGGAAGGACAGGGTGGTATTGAGAAAGAAGAAAGTGTTGGAGCAAGGAGAGTCGGAGGGCTGGAGGACGCGGTTTTAGTAGGGGCTTTTGACATGAAAGATTTGCCGTAGGGCTTTATAGTGAAGGGAGTCGATATGTGAAATTTGACCAGGAGAGTAGATTTGGGTTTCGGAGCCATGGAGGAATATAGGTTGAACGATCTGTGAGGAAACTCTACGTTTGAATTTAGGTGATACAAGAGGATGTCGGAAGAAAGGGTCAAGGGTCTTAAAGGCAGATGAAGCCTGGGAGCAGCGATAGTTGACATGTGGAAGTGATAAAGGAGCCAAGGTATTTGGCAGAGTGGACTGGAAAAAGGGAGGGGCAGTCACACACGGAATAAGGGTCTGCCTTAGTGGAGAGAGAAATTGGAAGACTGGAATGGCTGCATAGGAGTTGGCATTTTGGTCCGTTTGGAAGCCAATACGGGCGGCAAGATGTTGGAGGAGATGAAGAAGTCTGGAGAAAGTGTCTTGAGTGCGTGAAATCAAGACAGTGTCGTCTGCATTTTCTATATCTTCGAACGAGTTTTGAAAAGAGTAGGTCCAGGGTGTATAAGAGAAAATCTCCTGAAAAAGAGAATGGAGATCAGAAGTGGGAGCAGAGGGCACAATGATGAAGAGGTCGGGGCTGAGCGGGCAGCCCTGTCGAATTCCACGACGAAGTGTACATTGGGGAGATTGAGAGGCGAAATCTGAGACAAAGAATTGGCCGTTGTGATATAAAGCCATAGTGGCTTGGACAAGAAATGGGGGTATCCCATATCTGCGCAAGGCCGCGGCCAAGTGAGGGTGGCCGATAGAGTCAAAGGCCTGGGACCAACCCAGGAAGAGGATGTATAAAGAGGCGGGGTGCCTTTCAAATATTTCGGTGAGACTGCGTAGAAGAAATAGGGGGGTGGAGATAGACCATAAGTGTGTCTATACCACAACTATAACAGCAATAACTAGAGCCACAACTACCACTACACTACATTAGCTACAACTCCAACTACAATTCCAACTACAACTACAACTACAACTTACAACTCCAACTGCAACTCCACTACTCCACTACTCCACTACCCCACGCTACACTACACTACATGCCGCTGCACCACAGTACACTACTCCACTACTCCACTACACTACACTACACTACAACTACAACTACAACTACAACTGCAACTGCAACTACAACTACAACTACTACTACAACTACTACTACTACAACAACAACTACTACTACTACTACTGCTACTCCTACTACTGCTACTACTGCTACTACTACTACTACTACTTCTACTACTACTACTACTACTACTTCTACTACTACTACTACTACTACTACTAGTACTACTACTACTACTACTACTACTACTACTACTACTTCTACTACTACTACTACTACTACTTCTACTACTACTACTAGTACTAGTACTAGTACTAGTACTACTACTAGTACTACTACTACTACTACTACTTCTACTACTACTACTACTACTACTTCTACTACTACTACTACTACTACTACTTCTACTACTACTACTACTACTTCTACTACTACTACTACTACTACTACTACTCCTGCTGCTACTACTACTACTACGACGACTACGACTACGACTACGACTACGACTACCACTACCACTACCACTACCACTACCACTACTACTACTCCTACTACTACTACTACTACTACTACTGCTACTACTACTACTACTGCTACTACTACTACTCCTCCTACTACTACTCCTGCTACTACTACTACTACTACTACTTCTACTACTACTACTACTACTACTACTTCTACTACTACTACTACTACTACTAGTTCTAGTTCTAGTTCTAGTACTACCACCACCACCACCTACTGCTACTACTCCTACTGCTACTTCTACTTCTACTTCTAGCACTAACACAAACACAAACACAAACACAACAGCTACAACTACTACTGCAACTACAACTACTACAACTACTACAACTACTACAACTACTACAACTACTACAACTACTACAACTACTACAACTACCAACTAATACAACTACTACAACTACTACAACTACTACAACTACTACAACTACTACAGCGACAACTACAACATTACAACTAGTACAACATCAACTACAGCTACAACTACAACTACGCTACACTACACCTACAACTACACTATACTACAACTACACTAATTATAACTACAACTACATTACACTCCACTACACCACACTACATCCAGCAGTTGTGGTTGAGGTGACCACAGTGGGTTGGCTCTGCCATCCATGCATCGCAACAACTCACCTCTCCTATAGTGTCCTATCTTTGAAACTTCCGCCACCGCCTTCTGCGGTACTACTGGTATATGGGAGGAATCTGTCTGTATGATCCTTGGAAAAGGTTCTCCGGGGGTGACTTAGGAATACAGAGCTACCTGATACCAAACAATTTCTTTGAAACTGGACTATGAAAAGGAAATGGCCAAAATCAGAGATTTGTAGGTCTGCATTCACTACACGAGGAAAACTAGACAAGATTGCGTCTATTTGACATTCACCTTCCCAATTCCAGAATCGGAGCTGCCTGATCGGCCAAATTCTTTCGAAGTCTCGCGTTGCTTGCCCCGAGAATGGAGGTGGACCACCAAGCAGTTGCCACATCTCTTTGAGTAAGCACAAGTGAGTCAGAAGCCCGCAACACATCTACACAGGCTGCATGAATTCTGGAAGGTTCGATGTTGTGGATCACAGATAGCCCCCACAAGAAGGATACAGCTGATCTGGTACTTCTCGATCTCAGCAATAGCTCAAACGCCAAATCGTGTCGACCACCACCCTGACATGCAAGGAGTGCATAATCATAACAGGCAACAGAGGGTTCCAACTCTGCATCCATCATTGAGAGGGTCATCAGGGCCTGCTCCCATAAGCTACCGTTCTGAAGTGCGTTCAGTAGTGTGCCAAAAACCACGACATTTGGAAAGCTTCTGCAGGTTGCTGAATCTGCCAACATTTGCAGTGAAGCTTGCCACTGCAGACCTCGTCCGCAGGCATTGATCGCCACACTCTGAGTGATCAGATTGCTCTGTACTCTCACCAGCTCAAGATCCATAAGGAGCTCCAAACCCCTCTGCCATTCCTCTCCCTTTGCGCAGGAGCTGATCAAAAGATTGTAAGAGATCACTGTCATTTGCAGCTGCTCTTCATGAATTTGCCCAAGGAGGTCAACAGCTACTTTCCACTGGCATGATTTCTCACAGGCGCTGATTGCTGCGTTGCAAGTTACGATGTCTTTCTGTAAGCGAACTTCATGAGGAAAGGCCTGCAGCAGCATGGCATGTTGCCACTGAACTCCTTCAGCACAACAGCTGATGGCCGCATTGCAGGCAACAATGTCTGCCGCTATCTGAGATAAGTGGCACTGGGCCAACAAATATACCGCATATTGCCACTGCTCTTTGCAAGCACTTATGGTAGCAACGTAAGTTGTTGAATCTGACTGGACATGGGCCAGCTGGGATTCTCGCAAAAGCTCCAGGGAATGTTGCCACTTGCTGGCTTTTCCACAAGCAGAGATTGCAGCGGTATAGGCTATGCGATCAGGACATAGGCTCAAACCTTTGAGATTGGCAAACAAGAAAAGTGCAGCTGGCCATGGTTGACTCAGTTCTTGACCAAGCCCTGAAGGCTGATACATGGTTTCTTCCCCACTACTGGCTGAGCATGCATTTATAGCCGTGGTGTACAAAATCACATCAGCTGTGATTGCTTGTCGTTGAACATCACGAAGCAACTGCACAGCCCACTGCCACTGAGAACCTTCACCACATGCCCGAACAGCAGCAGTGTGTGTCAACAACGTGCCACTTAGCATTAACTGAGGAAGTGAGTTTAAGAGACAGAGAACGTGCTGCCAGTGGGAAGCACATGCGGAGATGGCGGTGTGTATGGCAACTTGGTCTACTTGCAAACCGAGTTCTCCAAAAAGGGCCAACCCATGCTGCCATTTCTTTGCTTGCCCACATGCACCGATAGCTGCATTGCGCAGAAGCACATCTTCTTGGACCCACCGTTGGCGCAGCAAGCTGAGCAACTGGAGGGCTTGTGTCCAGTGATGTGCTTTGCCGCAGGCAGTCATTGTCAAGCTGAACTCCAAAGCTTCTGCGTCTGGCATGTCACTGAGGACCCTGATGGCTTGTTCCCATTGAAAGGAGACACTAACGGCTTTCAGCACCGATTGATAGCTGATTCGATCTGGAACCAGCTCCTTGCTGGGTAGATCCTCTAGGATGTCCAAAGTTAGCCACCATTTCTTCTGGCTTGACAAAACGGCAACAACTGTGTTTGCGGTGACAATACTTGGCAAAATTTGCATCTCATTCATGGTGTGAAAAAACCTGCAGGCAGTTTCCCACTTTTTGCCCTTCCCCAGTGCCTTCAGCACAGTGTTGCATGCGAAAACATCTGGGGCAAGACCGAGCTCGGGCATGGAACCAAATAGATTCACAGCAATCTTCCACTGACCATCTAAGCTGCTAATTAGACCGTTTACAAGTCGCAAATCGGGTGAAATCCTTGAATTCAGAGACTGCTGCAGAATGTCCAACGCCATCACCCATTGGCCACCCTTGCCGCATGCTTTTATGGTACTTGCGCAGGATACCACGTTTGGCAAAATCTGTATAGCTCCCATCTTTTCCAGTAGACTTAAGGCACCTTCCCATGCACCCTTTTGCGCAAAGCTCTCAATTGCCACATTGAAGTGTTGGACATTCCCTTCCAATCTGGCAGCAAGGATAGCCTCCAGGATCTGCAGTACAAACCCTGGACGTCTGCGAAACGCGCCCAAAGTCTTTGTGGCCAACTGGGGCTTCTCTTGCCATGTCGCGCTGTGGAGGAAGGGTCTCAGTGCTTCATCAACTTTGTGCCGTGGGGACTGCGACTGGAGCTCCTTCAGCACATTCACTGCATTACCTCAGTCGGCTTGGCACAGTCAAAGCCGTCAACACCACCCACGCTGACACAGACTCTGACAACTGATCCCACAGGCTGCAAAGGCATCCGATTGGTATCTTCATTAGCGAAAAACGATCCATCATGTTGTACAAAGGTTAACCACAATTGTACCCACCAGTTCGAACAGTACCTTTTTGGAGATATGGGTGGAATGAACCTGTTTCCCATGTTGCTTGTTCAAGAGTTCATGAAACTACATTCTACAAAAAGAAAAACATATTAGACTGTATCTGCATTCACATCTGTATAGATGTTTCAAATGTGCATCTATCAGAAATAGAATTTACTATCTCAACGGAAAGAGTACCTATGCCTCTGCCTATGCTCTTCCAATTCAGACTCTGTTTGAGGAGGGGTCTCCACATTTTTGGTCACTGATGGACTGAGCCTGAAATACAATTCCCAAGTTCGTCAGTCAGTTTCTCGCATTTTTCTGCCTTTGCAAGCCTCTGTCTCAGAGAAAATTTGACCGAGAAAACAAAGAAAAATGAATGGAAATGAGCTCTATTTGATCTCTACATGCAAGTAAGTTTACTCAATTCCACTGGAGTTCCGCGGGACATTGAGGCCAAGCATGAGGGCTCTAGCCTGCTTTGCAAGTCAGAAAGGATTTGCTTGAGCCAACAATCTTCAGAACTGGCGAAGTCGTGCAGTGTCAGCCGGAAAGCAACTGTCACTGAATTTTTGGTCCTGGGCTGGCCATTTCGAATGTCTCAAAAACTTGAATCTGAGGTTAGGGCAAGCTCATCATGGGTCATGCCAATTCCAGAATCTTCAATTACAAACTTCCTGTCAGACTTGAATTGAAGCTTCACAATTCTCATTTTGCAAAGATTCAAGCTAGAGGTTGCCTGAGATTAAAACGCAAGTGAATTGTTCAGTGAATCAAAAGCATGGTGAAACAGCAGATTCACTTTTTGAGGTATCTTCAAGGTGCATTCATCCGGTCATTGTCCTACTGTCGAATGACTCCCAAAGACTGTAGCTTCCCACAGGCTTTTGGATGTGCTGACCAAAAACATCTGTACAAAACGAGATCAAAATATCTTGACTAACTTCACGCCTTTTCTTCAGGATTGGATTTCACTCCCTTTGTGTGGCTTCTTCATCTTCCTCTTCGAGATCTTCATCATTCTCAACCTGTCGAACTGGGCGATATGCCAAGTAACTGGCAAGAGGACCAGAGCGGAATTTTGCATACCTCCCTGAAGCTTGCTCATACTTGCGCCCAGCTTGCTTGAGCATGGATGGCAAGTTCCTGGCTTTCTTCTTGACTTGAGACAGGGATTGCTTGCTTGACTCCACCAATGCCTCCGCATGCGCAATTTGGCGGCCGGTCTGCTTCACTGTCTCCTTTGCCAGTGCCATTGCCTCACGTGTTTCTTCCACAGCTCTTTCTTGCGCAGTCAAGCTTTGCTGATTGTCCTCAAGTTTGGACTGCAAGGCATGAGAACGTTTTGAAAACTCTGAATCCAAGGATTTCAGCACCATCTGATCAAAGGTCTGGCGGCGGGTCAACTCTTTCTTCAAGACAGCCGGAGCAATGCTCAGCAACTCCTGGTGAAAGCCAACCTTCTGTCCTGCCTTGCACAGCATATTGATCTGCTTCCGAATAGCTGATCCCGACCCTGCAGAGGATTCCCGCAGCGGCTGATATGTCTTCACCTGAACCTCTTGAAGCTGTTGGCATTCTTTCTCTGCCAGCTTTACATCTTGGATGGCACTCTTGCGCTCTGCTGATGCAGCTGCCAAAGCCTTGGTTTGCGCAACGATACTCTTGCTTGATTCCTTCAGTTTCAACTTGAAGTCTTGCATAGCCTGTTTGGCATTCTTGAGCTGTGTCTCTGCTTCCACTTGTTCAAGCGAGAGTGTCTTCTCCTCCTCCTTCGCTTTCTCCAAACCATCTCGCGCACTGCGCTGTTCCTCCTCAAAGGCATTCACCACTTTCGCCATCACCGATCCAAGCAAAGCTGCTGACTTCTCATGATCTCCTTTCTTGGCACTTTTGGCAGCACGCTTCGCTTCACGGAAAGTTTTCTGGATGTCCTTGGGAATGGAACACATCTTCTCCACGCGTTCCAAGATTGTCAAGCACCTGCGGCTAGTCAAACTGCCTTTGGCACCTGCCTTTGGTGCATCCTTGGCAGCCTTGGCGACGGCAGGGCGTTTCATCAAAGGTGTTTGGCGGCGCAAAGTCATGGCTCGTGGCAAGACGTGGCGAGACGAGACGTGGCGAGAGGCAACGAGGAAGGAAAGAGCCAAGAACTCCGGAGCAACCGCTCAGTGACTGTCAATGACTGTCATAAGTTCTGTGATTAAGTATCAAACTGACCCTTCAATTCTTTAAGAAGGAAGTCTCTGACGTTGCTGAGAAAATATCGTCAAAACTCAAAACATGCATCCACGTCGTTCCGCGCCTTTCACTTTCATTCACACTGAGCGTGACTTGGAGCCTCACCAAGCTACTGCGATGTATTTTTCACTGTGCAGACAAGCTGAGACAGCCACATGAAAACATTCAAATAGGACCCATCAAAAAGCGAAGTGAGCTTCATGCGGACGCTCGGAGTCGCTCACATCTTTTACTTGCTGAGTGGTCTGCCTTAGGCCATGGGCGATATCAAGGGTCCTGTCCTTGTGACTCTCACACTTTGAAGTCTCTCTTGGAATCCCAAAGGTTCCAACAAGAACCGAAGCTTTTCACAAGCATCTGAAGCATTGGAGATCAATTCCCTGATGAAAACCTGCAATGCATGGCCAAATAAAGAATCGATGTTCTGCATTCGCAACCTTTTGTCGGAAGTTCCAAATTCATATCATTGGTTCGTGCCTCCTTGTCTGTGTAGAGGGACTTTGCTACTATGTCTAAGAGCTTCTTGGTCTCAGCCTGCACAGATGCATGTGATTGTCGCTCCAGGCTCTGCTGACTCCTTGCAAGATGTTCACAAACATCACTTGCCTTGAACTCGTGAGTTTTCGTCGAAAACGGCCTCTTAAACTAGGTGTCCCAGGTTTCAAATAACTGTATAATAAACTGTACAATTCCGAAGAACTGGCGTACCACACCTGGTAAATCTATGCGACCGGCTCAGGGCAATGCCCGAGGCCTCAGCATTCTGGTAGATCTGGTGGTGCAGACGGAAACCGTACATTGATAATGTGTCATTGATATTCATTGAGAATATTTGATGTCATCTGATGTCATCTGATACCTAGATTTCATTGTCTGCCCTTGTGCCAGTCTCTGTGCTGGAAATGGTCTTGAAAGCTTAGGCAGATACTGGCAAACATCGTGCGAAAGAGCTTTTGTGCCTGCACAGCAGTTCCAGCGAATCATGTTTTGAAGGGGACTATTTCGGATGTGGCAAACTGTGCTACATGGATGGATGATCTTGGCTGATTTCTTCGAATTGCTTGATCATCTGAACCTGGCGTGCTGAGTGCTGACTTTCGTCAAGGCCTGAAAGCATCAACGGACTGCCGAGCTTGCCGCCCCCTTGTTATGTGCCGCGCAGGTGTGCGCCTTGGACAGGAAAGGCGTTCATAATATCCACATCTTCATGTTGATTCAATCAGCACAAACAAACATCGTTGAAATCTAAGACGCATCCTGTACTCATAGATACTCATAGATACTCATAGATACTCATCGTGCACTTCACGGTTTTCCCACTTTTGACACTGCTCTCGAGCAACGGTATGGGTTGCAGCTGTACAAGAAAGCAGAACCTGAGTTACACAATCTCTGTTTCGTTAAAATATATATATATATACGGCAGGAGAGTGCCCGCAAATCTTTCATGATGCACATGGCAAGTTAAAGGATTGCCAGGGCAAACCACATGAAGTTGTGAGTGTCTCTTTTGCCCATACAGCTTTGTACACAATGCCCGGCTGCAAAAGCATTGGCAAATCTCGGCTCGGGCATATTGATTCGTACCAAAAATGTGCGAACGCATGTCACTCATTCGGCTGCTACTCTCACACTCTTCGCGCCCTCAGGAAGACACTGAGGCTTGTTGGGTATTGAAACGCTTCAAAAGGCAAAAAGTGTAGCAGGTCTGCAATTGATTTGGCAAACACGTGCTGATTGACTGCCATGCATCCTAGGGGTATACTCAAAACCATCAGGCAGGCTGGCTTCACTTCTGCACACCCTCCTCTTCTGAGTCATAGTTCGGATCCCTCTTGTCTAGTTCCTTGAGACCGAACTTTGGACGACCCCAAAGGTCAGCAGGAGATGATGACACAATACACAAATACTCTTGCAGGAGAAGTGGTTTCCTTAATGCTTTATATTTTTGGGGAAGGAAAATCAGTGTCCTCAGCCAAGGATTAACAAGATAAACCTTTGGAGAAAAGAAATTGGCCAGATTTAGCTTTTCTTGTTTGTCGCAAATTTGTCAAGCAAAAAAAAAGCTAGCATTCTGTGCATTCTCAAGTGTCATTTTGGACCCCCCTATGTCGAACCATGCTCTGTCCTGGACTCCTTTCGCTTCATCACCAGGTCGACCCATTGTAAATTTTCCGCCAGCGCCATCCTTCGCATCCGCAGGGTGGGCTTCAGCTTACAACTTTGCACAACCTTGCGCTGGATGTGATGTGACTCAAAGCTGTCACCCCCAGGCCTTCTTTGGCTCTCCTCTCACGCTTGACTTGGGGTTGGCAGAGTGGCGCTCCTGACAAAAGCTCCGAGAAGTTTTATGAAAAACGAGAAAAAAAAAAACAGGCAGTGTCAACAATGCAAAAAGCGCCAGTGGAAGAACTTCAACAACAAACGGCAGCCAATCTGAACAAAGGCTCTGTACAAAACGCAGCCACTCGGGGGCCGCTGGATTGATCTGAACATGTCTTTTGGCAAAGAAGGGCTCTCCTTACGGGCAAACTTGTCTTCTCCGGACCTTGTCATGTCCTGGCTAGAATGTTCGAACTTCAAAGTGCCATGAAACTCTCGGAGAATCAATGCATTTGCGCGGAACAGTGTTTTTATCCTCGCTGGAAACACCCTGGCATGACTTTGTGCGGATGTGCGTGCAGGTTTGCAAGGGTCTTGCTTCGGGGCCTTGACACTCTTGACAAGGAAAAAGCGAACTCGAAGGGGTGCTTGAGCCAAATCTGCATTTCACAAAACTGAGCACAACTCCTCTCCTAGAACGTCTAGAATGCCTAGAACCCCTAGAAGCTTAACTTTACCATTTCTGAGGGCAAGGCAAGATGCTGTGCATTGGGCTGGACCTCGCCAAATCTATTGTTGGGACAACTGCCTCGTAAGACTGTTTGATACCTTTGCGTCGTCTTTAGAGAAGGAATACCTAGGTCGACGAAGCCAAGACTCCCGGCCAACCAAAATCGCTGACGGTATAAGCCACAAAATTGTCTGAAAATGGCAACAGCACTGCACTCCATCAGAAAAAGACATGCTCAAACGTGCACCCTATGACCCTCTATTGCAATGTCCTTCTCAAAACAGCTTCAGCTTCTATGCTCAAACTTGGCTTCAACCAACTTTTTTCCAAACAAGCAACTTGTCCTCAGGCCGAAAAGCCGTGTCTGCTAAACCAAGCTTTCGCACAAGTGAATCTTGACCTATTGTTGGACTTTGTTGGGCTTTGTTGGGCTGAGAGCTTGTGCGAAAGCTGTGAAACCGTGAAACTCTCAGCATTACCGCAGCTTCAAATGCCTCAGGAGGGAGCTCTTACAACATGTCTTCTCTGGAGTTTGAAAATTTTGCAGGCAAGGCGCTTCTTCTTCGAGTAGCAGTGGAAAGTGTGTTCTTGTCGATAGTGAGGGTTTCTCGGATACCTACAAAATGACAACCAAAAGGCTCAAAAAGCAAGTTTTTTTAACAAAGAGGGGTTGCCTGACAAAACGCAGAACACATGAAGTCAGGGCAGCACTGTTTTCCTTCCACCCAGGGTCTGAGGTAGTCTGGAACCTGAGCTGACCTGGGTGAAACCGTGGCTTCATGGCTCTAAGAATACTTCTCCCAGCTCTGAGACAAGTCCGATACCATCGCGATCGTATCGCCGGATTCGACATCGCCTTAGCATCACAGCTCCAGAGCAAATGGTGTTTCCCCATGACTTGTATATTGGAAATGTCCTGCATCTCGAGGTGATTGCACATGTCACTCCATGCCACTCCATGTCACTCCATGTCACTCCATGTCACTCCATGTGACTGCAGGTACCAGTCCTGTTTGTGACGGACATTCGCATTGCAATCCACTGCGAGGATGGGAACCTCAACAAGCAGGTTATAAAATGGTTATGAGATATGAGTCGCAACTGTTTTCTGACGTCTCACGGTCTTCGCAGAAGACTGCCGCAGGTCCGAGTGCGGCACGTGCCATCTTTTAATGACATAGCGACACTCGCTACACCGGAGCTTGAGGACCTCATGGCCAATGAAATAGCGCGCTTCAAATGTTAGATGCTCCATGATGCTCCCAAATCGCTTTCGGTCTTGAGAATTCCTCAGAGGAACCTACATGTGGTTATGGAACACTTATACGATCTTATACGGACTTATGCCTTTTGCTCTGAGATGCAGGCACCGCGTTTTTGGGAATATCGCTTGTCCTATGTGAAGGAGTAATAAATGTGCTGACATTGTAGGTGTGCAGAAAGGATAGTTGCGTCAAATGTCAATGAAGGATTGGCATTGGAATCAATTGACAAACATATGCAGTAAGTATGTCAACAAGTGAGTCCTGGGTCATGGGTCCCAGCTCTAGCGGAGCTTGAAACGTACCTGACCAGCGCTCACGTTCTCAGTTCACGCAGTTCACGCTCTCAAGTTGACTTTTACATACTTTTACGACACAAAGGACATAGAGAAACAGTAAGAAACTGTGTTCCAGAACATCAGAAGGATCAGAATGGATCAGAGCTCACACAGAAAAGTTGTGTGAGCCGCCTGTGCCAGTGAAGCTGATCAAGGCCGGACTCGCAGCGGGAAAGCTGCGTAAGTTGCCTGCAGCTTTCACAGCACAAAGCTGGCAAGCTTCTCGACCCAGTCCATCAACAAGGCATCAAGAGGTGTACACTGTATATACATGGGAGACACAATTGAGACACAAATGAGACACGTGTAGGACATGTGAGCATTGAGGTTTTACAAACATTCAGCTAGTTTCAACCTGCAGGTCGCTGACTGCACAAAGGCGCAGACTTTTTGCCAATCGACAGCAGACTGAAGTCAGCAGGGTGGCCATGGCTCGAAGATTGGTGGTAACGGGACCTGCTGAGCACTGCTCCTTGCCCTACTGGGAATGGCTCTACCAAGCAACTCCGCTGCATGCTTGTGTTTGAGTTTACGCCTCGTAGGACAGTACTAAAGTTACTAAAGCATCAAGGAACAAAGGAGGAAATTTCTGTCATGTCCTTGCTTTTGCAGCTGCAATTGTCTCTCGGATGAACTGAAGAAAAACCATTTCAGCCCATCAGAAAGCATGTCTGACTGAAAGAAATTTAAGAAATGATACAACTAGTGCAGACCTTGTTGCAAACCGTGAGTCTACTCTTGGCAAAAGCAAATTGTGCATTTTTTCGCTAGCACTTCGGCCTGCTTCTCCTACTAGCACTCATCGTGGCTCAAGCGCTTTCCATTGCTTGGGTTTTGTCCAACTCCTCCCAAGCCATTGAAGCGCATCAGTGGTGCTTGAAAATCAGCTGCATGGGCTAAAGGAGACAAACGGCAACACAGAACTGCTAAAGGATCTGGAAACAACACCTCATGGTCAACCATGACATAGGGACAAAGTTGCTGTCAAACGCCCTAGCAGTGCAAGCAAATGAAAAATTGTATAATTTGGGCATATTCCCTTCAGACCTGGATTTTCCAGTCAAGGGGAAACTGTGACAGTGGAAAATAAATAAATATGCATTGTGGCCACAGCTAGTGCTTCAAAGGAGAATTGGTTCAGTTTGGCTGGAAACAAACTATGATCAACTAGCTTGACCAAGACTTTGCAGGAACTTCTATAGATTGATGCAAAGCTCTGGCTGCATACGAAATGGTTTCGCAAGAGCGACAAGTTGTAGTCACTTCGCGTGCTGGAGAAGCTACCTGGCAGCTAAAGGTTTTGGACATGTTTAAAGCAGTTGTTGCATACTTGCAGAAGAACTCTTTTGCCGTGCCTGTGGCTTTGCAGCTTTCCATAAAATACTGATGAGACCTCAAATACAAAGGATCATGTTTCTGAGCACATAGACCGAGAAAATAAGTGCAGTGAGTTGCAAAGTGCTTTGCTGCATGGCGTCGAGGTTTACGTGTTTGTCGAACATGGAGCTCTAAGGGCAGCTCTGCCAATGCAGTAATTGCACCCAAGACCAAGCGCTTCTGCGGAAACATTGTCACATGGAATGAAAGTGATAGTATTGGACCATCACGCAAAAAACGGATGTAATGTAAGGCAGAAAGAGAATACAGCGGCAAGCCATGTACAATTATCGATTCTAAATTGAACACAAGATCACAGAGCTCCTACTTGTACAAATGCGTGAAATGAGTTACGCTTGCATATGATGTAGTTTGAGATATTGTTTAAAATACAGAAGGTGACACCAGTGACACCTTCAAGGTCTTTATAACATAACACAACGTTGCGTTACGTTACATTACATTAACAACAACATCAACATGACTGTGACCATTGCAATTGCCACTGCCACTGCCATTGCCTTACATTACATTGCATTACATTACATTATGTTACATTACATTATGTTACATTACATTACATACGTGTTGACACGCAATACATCATCTATACAGAGTAATTAAAACCGTGGTGAAAACCATTTCGAAAAAATGAAACCCTAAGCAAACCCTAAACAAACCCTAAACCCTAAAGAGTTGTATGTATGATGTATGTGTGATAGTTTTTCATAACATGTCACATGTCATCAAAAAATATGTCATGTGCAGACGATAATGTATAATGTAGGGAGTCGGAATCCCTCTTAAACCATTCCAAAATTGACACCTTTTGATAGAATAACACAGGACCACTGAGTATCTTTTAGGCTTCAGAGACTTTCTGTGCCTGTGTCTGCTTGCCAGACCAATTTTGTGACCTCTTCTCAGTCCTTCAAGGTGCTTTTCAATCATGGCCGACACGAATTCGGGCGCAATGAAACGACGGGAGCTGTCAGCGCTCCTTTCCAAAATGCGTTTGCAGGCTTCCTTGAGTCTTTTGCCAACTGGTCCGCCGGCTCCGACACATGTGTCACTCCTCAGGCTTCAAATTGATCAAGCAATCTTTCAAACATCGCTTACTAAGCCACAAGCTGTGCCAAGATCTCTTCTGCAAACTGTCTAAACCAGCAGTGCACCTCACAAGAAAGCAGTGAGCAAAAGTTTACAGTCCGCTGCAGTCTGAAAGTGCTGGTGGCTCACTGGTTTTTTTTACAGTAATACTTCGCAGGAAAAGAACATTTACTCCATGCAAATGACAACTTTTGTCAGACTTGCTCTTGGTACTGCACGGCATTTGGACCATCGCAGCATGCAACGATGAGCCGCGCAGTGAGCCCCTTGCGAATCTTTACAACTCCGGTGAACCTGGGTAAACACTGCGGCAGCTTAGACTTGCTTTGCTTCTTGCCTGCCTTGGGAGGATCCAAAATATCTGGTGCACAAGGCTACATTGGCTACATTAACAAACCCTCATACTCAATTGATCTCAATCGAGGGCTCGACACCAAGGGGTTGTCAAAGCATGCAACGAGTGTTGCAATGGCCATCACCTGCGCAACTGAAAGCAAAAGCCTTTGGCTTCGATTCTCTGAACAAAAACGCCGGTAAACACCAATCGTGCCTGCGGAATGGCGCAGAAACGGTAGATGGATGGAGTTTGGACCTGTTGCTCTATCTGCTCTGTCTGCTCTGTCTACTAATTACATCTAATTACCCCAGTGGCAAACTCCTGCGACATGCTCTTGACTCAAGAATCTTAAGAGTCAAATCTAAGCTGCATGCACGCTCAAGGTACCTCGCGCAACGAGATCTCTCAGAGTGGTGTGTTCCGATGCTCCGAGATGCTCCGAGATGCACCGACTCTTTGCAGCGTGTTTTCGTTGTCCCAGTTGTCCCAGTTGTCCCAGTTGTCCCAGTTGTCCCTGGCTCACTCGAGAGAATCTGGCACAAGCTCCAAGGCATCCGCCACGAGGTGGTTCAAGCACATCAGTGCCTCGGAACGACTCGGAACTGGTACTTTGGCAATGTTCAGAAACGTCCAGAAACGCCCTGAAACCGTGATGGAAGGCCTGGACACCGACACCCTTTGCCAAAACTTCACCACCCTGGCGGCAAAACTTCAGCAATGAGGACATCTCAAGTTCAGTCAGCAAGTCATGCACCTTCACCGGCAAGAGCGTTCCTGTCGCATATGGATGGACTGAAACCACAGCTAGCAAAGTCTATGGAGTCTATCCATTGAGGACCATGAAGGTCTGTTAATCTGTTGTGTTGGTATCCGTCCTGCTCCGTGAGAGGTGGGCAAAGCAAACTCACCAAGGTCATTGCTGCAAGCATAACTCTTCCAGACCTGAGAAGGTTAAACGGTTACGTCACTACGTCGCTTACGTCAAGAAAGTCTCATCGAATCCATTCAGACTCATAAAACACAGCAGGATAAAGGACATCGAAGACAAAGATGGAGACGGATTGAGGCCAGAAAGCTCGTCCATCGACCTGGGTCTCGCCATTAGCATCACATGTATCTTAAGTGTTAGAGCCTTGAATTCATTAATGCAAAGTGTGTCACCCTTCAGCTGCATCTAACAACAAATGATACAAATGCAAAAAAAAAACGAGAGAAGCACATAATCTTCCAGGTAGTCTCGAATGATGTTGGTCTTCTGGAGGAAGAGACCCATTGAATTGGCCAATCCTTGGGGGCACCGGCAACGGCACCATCGGCACCATCCCTCACCACCTGAAGTGAAGGCAGAAACCAAGCTTCCGGCCAAGGTTGGCAGGCTCTGTATGTGGATCCGCCTGGGGCTGGATTTTCTTTATCAGGTGTATCGCAGGGAAAATCAGGATGAGTGGAGCTAAGTGGACGGCACAAAATGGCCACACTCGTTCACCTGGTGCATCTGATTGGTGGACAGGTCATGTGGCCAGGCATTGAACCAATCTGCTTTTTGTTTTGGACCCAGCCTTGTCCTGTGAGGTCTTTGTTCTCCTCAAAACGTGCTAAATTTGATAGAGAGGGGTGACCACCCTGATGACCGAGCACCATATTTACTCTCTACTATCTCTACTCTACTTCATCCATCTCATCACTGATATCAACTAATATCTTGAGTCCAGAAATCTCCATGGCTTCAAAAGTCGCAGCTGGTCTGCTTCCAGGAATCCATCCCGCTGGCAACGAAGATCCCAGTCAAGCCCTCGCCCACAAGGCCGGCAACCATGTGGCAGTAGCCTGCTATGCACGAAACTATCCCGCATTTTCAGGAGATGTTTTTCTTCAGCTTGAAATGGTTTGAAGTCTCGACCAAAAGCCAGAGCGGCGATCGTAGGCTGCTTGGTCCACTGTTCCCTGTGCCAGATCAGCTGAGACCTGCATTTTTTGGAAAGGTGAGAAGCAGAAAGAAGCTGCAAATTGCAATCTCTGATGTTCCTCTGCAAATTCTGCCGCTGAATCAAGGTTGGAAGTTCCAAGCAGATTCTGAGGTCTCCACGTACTCAGCCATACCAGCACCCATCTTGTCTGTGATGTCTTTGATGACTTGCCGACTCCCTGCGGCTGCCAACAGTTCAGGTTTAAGTGCGGTGTCCATATCGGCTGAACAGGTTCCAGCGTCAAATTGTGAAGGCCACTGACCTTCAGGCAACTTGGCAAAGACCCTTGCCTCATCAGAGACAAGTAATGCAACATCAGAAGATTCATACAGTACAAACCAATATTCCAATAGTGATCTTGTCAAATCGCGCAATTCCAATGTCTGAGGTTTGATCCACCCGGCCGAAGTTTTCCACCAATGTCTTCTCATCAGCTGCACCAACGCCTTTTCGCGACTTCGGAGAATGAAATGAAAATGGCTCAAGGTCAGAACCACCTCAATCAGCCAAGCTCACCCGCCTTTGATGCTGCAGTTTGGATCACTAAGCCTTGACATCCAACAAAGCTGGCTCACAATTCCGGCCGAATGGAATTGAGTCATTTCAGATCGTTTTTTTTGCCAAAAAGTGGCAACCCTATGCGGGCAATGGTCCATACTCGGCTTTCCCCCTCATGCAACCCTTGGCTGAAGACCCAGGAGCCTCTTCTCGCCAAAAGAAATGAGTTCAGCCTGTTTTTCTGCTTCTCGACCTGTGCCATGAGCCGTATTCATTTATATCCGCCGACCCCGGCTGCGCAAGGGGGAGCACGCCAGGGAATAAGACAAGAGTTTGCCACCGCCAGCTACTACTACTACTACTACTACTGCTACAGCAGCAGCAGCAGCAGCAGCAGCAGCAGCAGGAACAGGAGGCCCAGCAGCCACCAGCAGCAGCAGCATGGCAGACCTGGCAGACCAGCAGAAGTCAAATAATACAGCAGCAAGAACAGCAAGAACAGCAATTTAGCAGCAGGAACAGTAGGAATCTAGCAGCAGGAACAGTAGGAACAGCAGGCCCAGCAG
>Ga0126342_10008551_pt1 | contig 18358 bp, 17 predicted proteins | sample Cyp1metagenome_FD_92528 | JGI IMG/M metagenome (GOLD analysis project Ga0126342, IMG submission 92528) | Coral microbial communities from Lord Howe Island, Old Settlement Bay, Australia - Cyphastrea 1 metagenome | ecosystem: Host-associated > Invertebrates > Cnidaria > Coral ...
ACAAATCCCAAATGAAATCACTGATCAGATCTTGAGCCAAAATGGCACCAAGAACTGGTCAGTGCCATTGGCTCAACTGAGATGATCAACCTCAATGTTGTGATCACAACAATTCAAATCTCATCAACTGAACCCGATCGGGTACAACAAATAAAATAGAAAAAGAAGATCAGTCGCATCCAGTGCCAAGAACTGTAACATTGATCCACTTATCCCAGACCTACCAACCGATGATAAGTGACCGTATACATATATATATATATATATACGTATACATATAATTATATATATATATATATGTATTATAATATATTATCATATGAGGAGCCTACAAAATTATTTGTTAAAATTAATACCATGCACAAATGAGGGTCGTCCCCTATCGGTTGTGAGGATTTCAGTACTCCCGGAGATATCACGAATGGGGTATCGGTCTATGGTCATCCCCTATGCAGGCTTTTTGCAACCTCAGAAAGGCCAAGGCGAAGCCAAACTAAATTCGTATTACAATAAATTTGTCGGTTACTCATATACATAATTGTACAAATCATAATAAAACAATAGATCATAATTAAAAAATAATATACGGTTTATGGATTATAATTATAATTATAGTTGCATGGTATTTGCCTTCGGTAAATAGTTGAGCAAGGTCAACTCACATTTTGGCAGAGCACCTGCTATGGCCAAATTTGCGATGCTGAAGAACCGCAAGCCCATTACCTGAAATTGCAGCTGTGTGATGAATGGTGTACACCCAGTAGATGTTATTTACAGATACGGCATAATCTTAAACAGAACTCAGCAGCAGAACTCTTTGGTGCGTTTGTGAGCAGGGCTCCGTTTCATGATTCTGCAATCTACCATGTAGGATTCTTAAAATTTGCCCAATACAATTTGCGGCGAGGTGGCTGTATTGAGACCTCGAGAAGCAAAAAGCACGAAGGTATCACTTTTTCGCTGACAAGCAGGTTCCCACCTCGGCAAGGCTATGGCTGTATCACCAGGGGCGGCATGGATCAAACTCACCATGGCATGAGATGATTCACACATGTCAATCTCAAAAACGGCCCAAGGGCCCAACACAAGACTGCTTAGTGAGAATTCGGTACTCCTAAATCCACTGCTATCCACTGTAAGAATTATAGAATTCGTGTCCCTGTTAATATCTGTTAATTAACAGCCATTTGGATCCATCTGCATCATCTGCTATCCATTTCTCATCGCACGGCGGACAGGTCATCTTGGATGATCTGCAGTCAGGCCGCATCAGCTCTATTCGTACACGGCCTGGCTCAATTTTGGAAGCAGTGTTACTTACCTATCATCACCCCTAAATACAGCCATATACAGCCTAAAAATAAATCATGTGAAATCCACTGGTTCATCATCTTCCACAAAAAATGTCATGTTGGGGCTGTTGGGGTATGTCACATGTTCAGACACACCCGCCTCTTCTGGATGATACCCTGCCAATGCATAATGCTATTTGATGGAATTTAAGAGTTCCAGACACAGGTCGATTATACAGGCACTCGCACAAAATCAGATCAAAATCAGATCAACATCAGGTAGTTGGCCTTTTAGATCCTATAATTTCGTCACTCTAAATTCTCTAAATCAAAACTTGTTTGCTCAGTTTGCTCCCCCATAGCTGGCCAGCTGGATGATTCCTCTCCCCAGTTGCCTTCTGATTCAGTGGAACCAGTGGATCCGGAGGATCCCAAGTGAAGCTCCTGGGACACATGCAACCCGTTTTTTTTTTGGTGTTTGATTTGGTCTTTGAAGATAGGTCTGAACCACATCATTTCGGAATTTCCATGAATTTCCACCATTCCTAAAATCAACCGCTGCATGACAGTTCGTTCTTTCAGGTCGCTGTCGATGGGACACATTCTATTTTATCTATATTGTTCTTCAAACAAATGACATCAAATGACAGTGAGTCATCCGTTTTCACATTCATGACATGTTTTCACCCATCTGTTCATTGTAGCTATCCGTTTCACAATCTCATCATGGGACAGTTACAAGCTGTGGAGGACGGCATCAAACAGCTGCCGGATTTGTCTCCTGCACCTTTCTTTCCTCTGCATCCATGTGCGGAATCTGAAACTCCGCATAGCCCAGAAACCTCAAGATGGAAAAAACTGCGGTACAGCATGGTACAGCCATGTCAGAATTAAGCTGAGGTACCAATGGATGCATGTTTGCGCAAAGCTACCTGGAAAAAAACATGGCTAAGTAAGAACAAGACAAACTCATACCGTATCCCCTTATGCAGTGTGAGCATGTTACATCATGTTTATCAACCACCCAAAAATGGATACAGTGCCGGGTCCATTGGCATCCCATTTTGGGATAGCATGTTCAGCTCTAATGCCGCCGCGGTGGCTCATCTTGCTTTCTTCCTTGCACCACTCCGTAGATCGTGACTTCCAAATGATAGTCCCCTTGGTCTGGAGCCGTTGGCAATGAAAACCAGAACCTGGGCGAAACAGATCAAAACAGGTTTTTTGGTGCTTACCATGGCAGGCAGGGTTTTTAATGGTTTTTGCACGTATCATCTGCGATTCTAGCAACAAGAAATACAAACAACACAGGATATCAACCAGCTTGACGATGATCATTGGCACCTTCGGGAAATGCGCTGTCAAGGACAGTGACAACTTGTGTATGTTAATGTGCTGGTGCTAACACTGTGATGATTGTGGCGTCCACACCGTGCTCTGACTTCCTAAGCGGCATGGTTTTGAAATGGATGCCATGTTGTCCTGTTGTAGGCCAGCCACCAATGCCAAACTCTGTTGCAGAAGCACCTTTTGAACACGAAAACTGCTGTTGCAGCTTCTTTCTCCCATATGGCATACAAATTCGAACTCATTCACCCGAACGTCAACTGCCAAGCAAAAAGAATTTGCTCAGAAACTCCTCCCGCCAGCAGGGATATCGGGTCTTCCGTGCAGGGTGTGTGCATCGTCGCAAAGACCAACTGCATTTCTGCTGTTCACTGCGACGTACACACAGAACTGCCTTGGAGCACATGGTGAACTCACATGCTACGACGTGGCCTTGCTGAAAAGACAGAATGAAACAACACAACAAGTGAGTTTCCTGCAACAAACAGCACAGTCGTATCACTATATCAGCATAGATCAACTCTGCCTGGATCTTGTGCTCCTCCATTCAAACAACCATCACGAGCTTTTGTCAGTCTTGTGGCTACTTGCACAGGGGCGAGCAACAACCGCCCAAACCAACCATCCACAATACTTCTGTGAGACACATATGGCTCCGAGTTGGCTCCTTGGGAGAAGATTTGAACCTGGAACGAAGAACCACTTTGTCCAGGCGGCTCCCACAGAACATCAACATGGAGACTGTGCAGACTATGTCTGCGTCAAATTGCACCAACCTTCTTTTCCGGCAGATTTCTAGATCACTCTTCTCAAAAGGATCATGGATATAGTGATTTTTTGGGCATTTCCGTTCATTTCCCATTGCAAACGCCCACATATCAAATACGGTTGGTTACACAATAATCGCATATAATGAGAACATATGATAACATAACATATCACATGAAAAATCCTGCTAGTCTTACACAGTCTTACATTATTTACGTCCTCATTGGTTCCTTGTCCCCACCATATCCTACCATTTTCGATGGGACCCCTCCGCCTGGAAGGGACGCAATTCTCTGGCACCCAAACAGCGAACCCTCAGGCGCCCAGGCCGCAAGGGTCCTGTTGCCTCGCTGAACAAATGGAGCCCTGGAACATTCTGACGATTACGGGAACACCAAGGAAAACCACCACCACATCCAATGCTTTATCATGATTTTCTTACATGTCTTGGGGGATACCCATTTTTGGACCCCGGATTTATCCCCTACAAAAGCTGATATGAAATCTTGATCACCACACTTTAAGCAAGGAACAAAACCCTACAAGAACTGATGTATTTAGCCATGGTCGACCCGAACAAAATCTGCAGCATGTCTGAGAAAAAGGAATGAAAAAGACTTGGTTTACAACCTCTGTGGCTTCTCCACACTTCCCTACCGCCTGCGTTGCCCGGGGGATGCTCGGTATGTTGGGAGTGGATCTGTTTCCAAGTTGTGGAGAGTTGGTCACCAAGGGCTCCCGCAACGTGACCCGCTTCTGCGGAGGACTTAGCGACGACAGCGAGGATGTCATGGCGAAGCACCCATGGCGAGGATGTCCGGTGACAACATTGGTATCTGATGATCCTGATCTTGGAAGTGGTCAAATAGTGATGTTTGGATACTTTTGCCATTGTCATCAACTTTCGACACCTGAATTTGGATCATATTTTCATCATCTTGTGTTGTTCTTCGCTTTGATTTCACAGTTGTTGCCATCTAGCAGCCTTTTTATGATGCCATTTTTGTCATTGTATGGCTTGAGCTATGAGCAGGAGAATTGGGACAGGAATCTGCCTGGTTGTTCAGCCACCCTTCCCATACATATTGCTTGAATAAGGGGTATCCGTGTATTCAACGGAGCATCAGAAGTTTGCTCACAACAGTGCTTGGAACACACCGAGGGAACTCATCTTTCTAGTCAACAGCCAACTCTTAAATGTCATCTTGATGAACAAGCTTAATCTGTGAGTCTTTTTGAAGTTGGCTGAGTCTGATCATGAAACTTGGCGTCACGTTTGCTTCAGGATGCTTTGAGACACGCCACCTCAAAACCTCTCATTGCCTTCATGGACAGTGATTCTCAAAGATTCCGCCAAGGATTTCTTGAATTAGGATGAATTAGGAATAGCGCCTGGACGAAGATCGCTACAACTGACAGCTTGAAGACGAAGGCCCAAGCAACTGAAAGCTGATGGGGGGATTGGTGCACATGGCTGCCCGGAAAAACTTGAATAACTCTTCAATCTATTTCTGAACCTGGGATTGACGGGCATACAAGTGAAATTAGCAATACATGTCTATATCATACTAGTACATAATCAGTACACAGTATACAGACAAGATGCAGTATATGTACATGGGTTTACATGTGTATATATATACACATAATTATGTACACAGTAAGTCAAGTTTATCAATATTTTCCAGTCAAAAGGATTATATACACAAGTACCTTAAGCAGCCGCGCAGGCCTGGCTTGCCCATCGGTTGACCATAGGGACAATTCAGTTGATGAAAGGCTTCGCCCAGCTTACGCAGCTCACACTTTTTCAATAAGACTGTATAGTGCGGAGATCTGTACAGCACAGGCTTGATCAAATGCAACTGCCTATACGCTTGATCATACAGCAATATCCAAGCGGTAGGGTGGCTGGTCATTGATCGAAGGAAACCTTGAGACATGAACTTTCAACGAATGCCGCTGTAAAAAAGACCCCTCACTGCAGGTGTTCTTTGTTTCCACATGTATGGAAAAGTTGCCAAACTAACTACCCACCAGGGCACAGTCTAATTCAGTCAACCCAGAAATCAAGGAATGATTGAGGAATTTCAAGCATAACCCTTTAGCAGTTGGCGCTTTCAACCTAGTCAAAGAAAATCGGCAACTTGGGGTTCATCATCACAAATAAAGTTTGAACGTTAAAGAAAATGACACGGCCAACAAATGATTTGTGTAACATGTCCCATCATCATTCTGCCGCGGAGATCGTTGGAAGTTTCCAACCAAATCACTTGGATCCTGCGCAGCTCTCATTCCATGCGTGCTGCTTCGCACAGCGGGTGTAACTTTATGGCATCGGTCTGAGGGCCAATATTTACCCTCCAAAGCGCAGATTTCAACTGTTTGTCCTGCGTAAGTCCCATATTTTGCCCCATACCCATCGGTTTTACCCTTCGCGGGCAATGGAAGACACCTCCTTTCCAGTTAAGCAATACTGGAACGTTGGTTCAAGAACCTGTGGCTTTCTGACGAAATAGCAGTTGCCGAATGATAATTGGGCATGGAAACAACATACATAGATAGCCATAGATACATGTCCATAAACCTACAACACCAGAATGCATCAGTGTGGGGGGCTATGCAACAAAGGTCTAGCTTCAAGACCTTTGTGCATATTAGACTTCGGCTTGATTCAGTTCACACTTTGACATGTCTGTGGTTTACCTATTCTACTTATTTGGCTTTGTCTGAGAATGATACATACCCCTCAATGGCCATTCTAATTGGGAAATGATGATCAAAATGTCAACTATCCTACCAATTAATTTGGGTAAAAGATGGTAAAAGTGAAGATGCGTTCTGACTCACCCGCTGAAAATGCGGCTGCGCACCTCTGCACAGTTAGATTAAGAGGATGGAATGAGCGAGTTCCAGTGTGTGAAGATTTCAGTGACCTGCTGCGGAGATCCTTCATTTTGGGACGATTGACCCATGTTGACCCATTTAACATGGTGATTTCCCTTTGCTAGGTGAAATTACGAGAGTGTGTTGAGGAGTGATCACCAACATGAATTGCCAAGTTGATCTGTCCTTTGAACCTTCGACAGCCCTCCTTCAAACCTTGACTGAACGTCACACAATATGTCCCAGGAAATGGAAGTGACCAGATACGAAAAACAGTGTCTAATCAGAGTTGTGGTTCTTAAGGAGAAAAAGGTCAGCTACTGACCTTGCATGTCACAGTCTAACAGTACCACACTTTTCCTCTGAAGAACAGAGAGCCGAAAGGCTGAAATATCTTTGCAAGAGCCATGATATGCGCCTCTATCATCCTCTATCTTCTTTGTGTACTCAGTGTACTCTTCAAGTTCTTTTCCGGGGTAAGTTTCCAACATCAACTGCTTCTAATACCAAGACTTCAAGATCCTCATGCTGTTTCTCTGTCATTCCTACCATCTACAGCGGTGAAACAGTGGCTTCACCCCGTTGGGGGCTTCCGGAAGCCCCGGTTTGGGGCTGGCGCAATCCTGGCTGTCTCGGGGGCATATCATCATTCTGTATCTAAAATTCGTTTTTGACAGATTTGCTTACAATTTGAGCTTCATCCAGGTCTGACATTAAATGATACTAACAAATAACCAACAATTGACCTTTGAGTCATCCACCATCTTTCATGGTCCTGTCTGTGCTAAACATTTTTGCCTTCGTTGCACCTGATGATATGAGTTATTATGAGTTTGTCCAAATTACAGCACGCAAATCCAATGTTTTATCATGTTTTATCATCATATTCCATATTTTCAATGACCATCAATTCGGGTCCTGACCGGGCGCTGTGGATCTCGGGCGACCTGCGGCGCTAGCTCCAGCTGGGAATCATCTCTGGAACATGAAAAACGGGGGAAACACCATGGAAAAAACACAATTTTTCACGTGCTCAAACCAAAGATCCAAAGGAAGTCATGGTGTCTTTTCAGCTCCAAGTGATCTCAAACAATCCAGTCTCAGGTTTTGATCCGCGGCAAACAGGACTCAAATTTGACATTTTGTACATCCCCGGCTGATTACAAGACCTCAGTTTGCCTTGGCGACACGGAAATGTCGGGCAGAGGTTCTAGGCGCTGCGGGGCTTTCTGCTAAGGCTAAGAAATCGATGGAGATTGAGTGCCCAGGTTTGAGTCAAAGCTAATTTATAGTGATTAGTGATCCTCTCTATTCACATTAGAATTAGAAGGGTCAAGAGCGGACACTTCACCACTTGACCATCCATTGCCACTGCAATTCTTGATAGAAGGGTCGCTTCAAGTCACTTGAAACATGTCGTCAATCATTGAGGGTCATCATCTCAGACATCTCGGGGAAAATCGAAAATCAAAGATATTTGGAACCATCGAAGTAGCATGAAATAACCATCTCATGGCGTATCTTTGATTCCCATCCAAAATTCTTTGGTTTTCCATTGATAGCAATAGATGAAGTATGAAACGACCCATCCAGTCGGTTATGGTTGAATGAAATCTCTCCCAAAGAAAACATCGAGGGTGGCTTAGACCATCATAAAGCATGATTTTCAGAATGGTTTAGATGTGAACTCGGGGGACTAATGGGGCCTACCCTCAAAACTGTGGTTAGTTACTATTCAATTTGGTCCCTCCCATGAGCAAAATGGTGCTGTACTGACTTTATCAATCCTGGGTTAACATTAAACCTTACCAAATCCCATTAAATTCCACTAAGCCCTATTGAATCACCATAAGATCCCATGACTCAAACCACAGGGTTGGATCTCTACATCAGCTCAACTTCAAAGACCAGATTGGCATTGGGTGGGATAGCCGGCGGAGCGCCCCGCCGGCCATACCCCAGCTTGGCAGGAACCAGCAATCTTCGGCGCTCACCACGCAACATTCCTTTCCTAGGTGGGGCGCCAAGAAGCTACAGCAGCTACAGGATAGGGTTCCTTGCGTTCTGAGCTTATGGTCCCTTTAGATCCCTCAGAGCCTCTATGAAAACGCTCGTGCTAGGCTCCAACTCGCTTTGGTCAGAAACAAACTGATGGGCAAATTCTCTGCTTCAGCACGGAAGCAAAAAAGCCATGGGGGCATTTGTTCCCACTGTGTTGATAGTCAAATCATCTATAAATGGGTCTGGCTTAAAAGGGGAAACCCACAAAAATTGATGGTTGATCACCAATTTTTCCCTGTAACATGACCACTTTAGGGGACAGCCCTCCATTTTCAGACTCACCCAAATATATCCAAATATCATACATAGATGGCTATATAATGCTATATATATATATACATATCCCATAACATAACATATATGAAATATCCCATTACATAGCCACATATCCCCAGTATGCTTGGTTATATACTTTTTATGGCATCGTTCTTATCTCTGCCCATCATTATCTTCCCCATGAAATGGCCTATTTTATATTATGTTATACCCAATGTTCCATCAGGTTGCTTAGTTCTGTCCCATGAAGAAGTCCCACATTATGATTCATATTCCATAAAGATACCCATTATTTTCTTCCCCTTGGTTCCCATTTTCATCACCACAACGAATCCACCAAGCAGCACACCTTGATCCCAACCCTCGATCACTTCGCCCATCCCCAGGCGGAACTCGATGACGCCCTTGTCGAAACGTCCACCAGTGCTGCCCAGACGACCCTCGTAGCGAACCTTCACCTGGAGAAGGGATCGTTGGCCACCCCCAAAAAATGGGCTGATCATCGATCTTTGGGAATATCATGGGATTTCTTGAGGGGAAAAAGCTATATCAAAAATGGATGTATCTGAAGGCCACTAAAGATACTAAAACATGTATGTTTAGTTTGAATACAATGGGAATAGAACGGTTATTTTTGATGAAAGCAGCATTGCACATAGATGCAAGTAGCTGCTAGCTGTTTATCAATGTTGTTTGTTTCCGATTGGAGAATTTAATTGAATTTAAGTACCCAACATGAGCGCTGAATCATCTGAAATGAGACAAGCACCGACATGATGGATAGCATGTTTTCCAATAATAAACAAATTACGATGTACTATGATTTATCATCAATCTGGGGTTTTATCATAAAAAACAAACAAGCAACATAATATACTTGGAGGGATGCAATAACCAACACTATTCTATTTAAATTTGAATGCGTCGAGAATTTGGCTTGACTTAGCATCAATGGGAGATTGCCAACGGATGTGGGAAATCTAGGGGCCGGAAATGTATGTCTCACATTTTTGACTCCCAAACCCAGTCCACATGAGGGCCATGAATAGAAGATCATAGAACAAAATAGAAGAACACACACGAAACATCATTGTATACAATTGGTTGACCCAAAACACAAGAAATCAGTAAAAGATAGTAAAAGCATGTAAAAGCTCATCCAGGACACCTTCTTACCAGACATGGCCTGTGGCCCACTACCTCTCTGCAAGACTTCATATCGCAAGCCTGAAGGCAGAGTTCTCTGAGTCACGGCTTTATCCGCCTTTTGATCTTTTTTCACCTCCTTCGTCTTAGGCGCAGCTTTTGGTGCCACCTTTGGACTGGCCTTGGGCGTCACTTTGGGTGAAAGCTTTGGTGGGGAACTGCTCTTGGCCGGTGAAGGGCTGGCCTTGGGCGCGGCTGAACTCATCACGGCGGCGAAGGGATCATCCATCACCAGGCCACTCAGTAGCAGATCTCCACCTTCACAGCTGAAGGTCGTCTCTAGTGACAGGCTGGTGAATCTCACCGGGCAAAATGGTTGGGTCGAAGATACAAATCCCAGGGCTCGACGTTGGCCATCCACAGTCACATACAAACGGCTGCTGGCTGTGCTTCTCGCTGAATCTTCGGACAACGAGCAGCTCCGCAGCTCCAGGCCTAAGAAAAAAAATAGAAAAAGCACTGTGAATTTCCAAAGCTCCGAGGTCCACCTTGTTTCATTCATCGAGTATCGGCAGACTGTCTTGATATAAAGATCTTAAGATGCAACATGAAGTCTGATTTACAGCCAGGGTTTGGAACGGAATGGAACAGATTGCTATCGATTTTGTCATCACATCGGTTTCCAGCTCAAGTCTGCACAAAACCCAGCAGTTGAGGCACCACGAGAAAGGCCTGGCAAAAAATAACAAGCAACCAACAATCAACAGAGCCGGAAGCACCCACCACAGCAGCGGCAGCGGTGGCAGCTGCAACAACACCAGCAAAAAGAAGAATTCAAGAAATTTCAAGAATAAGTTTCCAGACCGACACGAACAGCAACAATCAACATCAATCAACATGCAAACCTAAGAACCCCAGTGAGGTCAACTTGACAGGATGAGCACACGAGGCACCGTTCTCAGGCTCAATCTGTGCTGCACAGGCCTTTTTTTAACAGCCAGCAACTAGGAGACAAACACCGCCATTGGTGGCTGATACCCCAATGTATAACCCACAAAAAGTGGGCCTCTGAACCCCTGAGAACACATAGAAGAGTTCGGATTCTGGGATCATTACACAATGCCATTTCGGGGGATCGACATAGTCGACCATATTTGACACCACCAAGCCAGGTTTATTGGTTGTACTTGATCTCCCCATGATGTATATATCATTATATATCTATATAACTTATATAACTTATATGACCTTCTGCAATCAAAATTAAACATAGTTAAATTATGTCAAATCCAGAAGGAAAGCCCCATGAGTTCCAACTGTTCCAACTGTTCCAAGTTTCGAAGGCCATGCTCCGCTCTGAAGATGGCAGGCTGCTTGGATGAGATGTGCTTCTGCCAGACCTTTTGCGGCATGGGACCAAGCCACCGAGTTGATCGAGCTGAATCGTCCTTGAAGCCAAAGGTTGCAGCGAACAATCCACTCACTTTGGTTTTTTCTGAGTAAGGCAGTCCTGGATTTCCGGCACAAGAAACATAGCAAAAACATGCAACAAAAAAGCAGCCTATATACATACACACACACATATATATACACGTATATGATATTCCAAGAAACCCTGACATTCATGAATCAATGCATTATGTGGATCGGTTCTCCCAGTAGGCAGTGATTTCAACAGCTTCATGAGCCACAATTCCACAATTGAGCAGTATTTAAAACACTCATTTCATCTCACTTCCATTCCATGGACATCCATGGATTGCTGGTTGGTTAAGGTTGGTCCTTCTTGCGGGTTAGTGGATGATTTCATCCATGAGCATTCCAAATCGGCAGCCGAATACCCTGCCAGCTCAAGCCTGTCAACCAATCTACATGGTCTTCAGGTTATTTCACCTGGCAAGATCGACCTGAAAAACCTCCACATGGACATGGCTGTAAACATGGGGATTTACAGCCTCAAACATGGCAATTTTATTAGGGAAAAGGATGATAAACCAATGGATTTAGCGGGGTCCCCAAAAATTTCAGACACACCCACATCCTTCACCCTTTCATTTTTGCCAGAAAAAATACAGGTTTCTGTGTGAAGCAGACAATCTTCATCCGTTTGGCCACCCTCCAATCTACTGTAATCTACCATTACTTGTTCTACAGCTACAACTGCCAGGCCTTACATGATGCTGCACCAATTATTTCCAGCGGTTTGCACCAGCGGCTGTACTTCCTCCACCTGCACCAGGAGGTTTCTTATGGAGGGGGCAAGCAAATAAACACTCCGCCTCGACAGGTGAAATTGAAGCGCCTGGGATGGACTGATGGGTGCTTTGGTACTTGCCTGGCCAGGGCTCCAAGCAACCGGAGCACCCTTGATTTGTTGACAGGGAACGTCTCAAACCTTGCAAAGTTGGTATGGTTGTCACCAGAATCATACACACATACACACATACACTGGTACAAATCACTGTGTGACATACGATTTCTAGTTTGTACCCTCTGGTAAACAGCCACATAACTATGGAAACACACCATTTATAGCTGGCTAAATCAACTATTTCTATGGCCATGGCTTCAGTAGCTGTGTTAAATTACCAAAGGATACCTGCACCCGTCGCACCTCAGGACTCACTGGACTCACTGGAGCTTCTCCACCCTGTTCCGCGTGTAAGCGCTCCAGGAGCCTTGCGGCGGCCTCAAGAAAAAGGGACAGGAGACAAGTACAACGGATGTCAGTCTATGTTTATTTGTTGTATTTGGTAGATTATATATATATGTAATATAATTGTATATATTATATATTATATATATTATATATTATAGATCATATACTATATATTATATATTATATATTATATATTATATATTATATATATTATATATACATTATACATAATATATAATATATATATATATATATATTATAATATTATATAATACAATACAGTTGTAGTTGTGTGTTCTATCCGTTCATCCATCCAATGAATCAATGAATCAAGAAATCTGTCACTCAATGTAAAGAGGGAAACAGCAGAAAGATATCTGAGGTCCATGTTTCTTTTCAAGTCTGTCTGGTTTGGTCTGGTCTGTCTGGTTGGTTCTTTGGTTGTTGGCGTAGTCAGCATCTGTAGTTCGTATCTGACTTTTCTCGGGAGGAGTCTTGATCATGCACCCAATGTTGCTTTTGCTGTTGCTGGCCTCTGAACGACATGGACGCTCCGCGCGGTCCTCAGCACAGCTTTGTCGATTGGATTGGATCACGACCATGATTGGGATGGATGCTCGAATTTTCTAAACAACCTGGTTGACGATCATAGGGGGTTATACCACCCAATATATTGGGGATGATCATCGTCTCTTGAGGTGGTTTCTGTTGAACTGGGATGTTTTAAACAACCTTGTGGATTGAAACCAGAACCAACAGGATCTCATGAACTTGGATGAGGTTGGACACCCACTGAGTCACGCACTCTTAAATGGCCATCGGCAAACCTGGAATCATAAGACAAAAACTCAACAGGATGAATCATCGACAAAAAATGCACAACCATGAAATATGATAAAATCCACTGAATTCCTGTATATGTTAATCTATATAACATTATATAACCATACTTTGCTTCACATTTCGAGGCCGTATCTCCAGCAACTTCCAGCAGAATTGGACGTTCAACTTGCCTTCTTGTCATCATCATTCCATCGGACGAGCCTGGTGGCGATTAGTTGAGACACCGATGGCAGGGTGCAGAAAAACACTTTGAGTTTCATGAGTTTCATCCCATAAAAACCATCAAAAACCATCAAAAATTCAATGGGGCTCTGTGGCCCTGAGGTTCCAGGCTGGAATCTGAGGATCCAGTATCTTCTCGTCCGATCATGTAGGGTGTTGGTGAAGTCTCCACCGGATCACCCGCCATGTCGCTCGATCGATCAAAAATAGCTCAACTGCTCAAGGCGAAGTGGCCAATGCTCGCTACTATGTGGTACTTGGGGGTCTGCATGTGGATTTGATATGATTTGATCATCAGGTAATATCATGTCATATCAAGTCAACTTTGAATCACTCAGGTCTAAAAACTGAGGAGATCGTGAAGTGTAGTGGGATGTATTTGCCATGAATCGAGACCTTGCATTCGAGATACACAAAACTCTGAAAAGCCAGGAAGCGGTCGTGGATTCAGAGGATCAAACGTGATCAAACTATATAACTTGATGTAACTTGATGCAATGCCCTCTAGGAAACAAACAAGCAAGGTGCGAAAAAGGTGGCTTTCCAAAATCGAACCAGCTGCAAATGGTGGATTTCACACTTTTTGAGGGCCAGAAGCGGCCAGAAAGTAATGCATGTTGGGATTTGAGATGTACAGTACCTTCCCACATCAACAAACTCGACCTCTGTCTGTTGTAAACTACACTCAATCATAACTCCAGAGGCAGTGTAAAAAAACAGTATAGTAGAACACCATGTGCTCCAGAAACACGTTTTCGGACGATTGAATTGTGCCTTTAACATCTTGGTGCCTTCATGAATTACACACAGGTTTTCTGCGGCACCGTCCATTCATATCATCAATGAGCAGAATGAGCAGTTCACCAATCCCAAGAACGTCCCCAGTAACTGCTGAAAACCAGGCTTCCAATACTAATACTAGACTAGTTCATACAGTAGTCCCCAGTTATCTCAGTATATCCCTGTTTAATAATCAACTACAAGAATCTAGCAGGCATGTTGCCGGCTGAGCAGTAACACGTGCTGCCACTGCATCGCATCATTTTTGCTGAGATTCCTTTGCTCGGCATGGCATTGGCAGAGAGCGATCATTGGATCATGCCTGCCGTGGCAGCTTAACATGTCACTTGGACTTGGACTTCAATGTGGCTGAATAGAAAATATCGACAAATATATATATATATATAATTATATATATATAATTATATATATATATAAATATTGAATGCAAGTGCGACGTTCACCGGAAGGGAAGTCAGTTAATACAGAATCAACATGAAAACAATAATGCTCGGAGAGGCCAAGGAAGAGAAACACAGAGCTTTAAGCCACTGCATGTTCGGAGGCCATTGCAGTCTCAGGATTGCGTTTGACATGTAGGTTGATGGATGGATATGTGCACTTACATCATAATTCATCAACACACCAACAATGCGAATATCCTTGGATTTTCCTGCTATTGTCTCCCGTTTCACACCTCAGTCTTCCACCAACTCCGGGCCTAGGAGAGACTCTGCTTGATGTCCATCACTGCGGAGTGAGACCTCAAGACATCCCATGTTTTAATGGATTGTTCAGGATGTTTTAGCAGCTGGATGATGAACAATAACTCCCCATATGAAACCAACTAAACCATGAGGCAATTGAGAATTGATGGATTTCAGATGTCAGATTTGCCGCTGAAGCCACCCAATCTCCTTTCTGAGTGAATCTTGTGCTGAGTATCTGCCTACATTTGCCGAGCAAAGTTAGGACAGTTGGGACATCCCACTGCTTAAAGATAGGATCAAATTCTGAAGTTCTGGCGACTGGGTAGTCAGCGACTTTTTAAGCGCATTGCTAGGGGGAGCAGGTCAAATTACATACAGATTCTCGGAATCGAAGAACAACCTTAAGACTCCAGGTAGTTGAGTGGCAAGTTTGGACTTGGCTCCGAGGAAGATACTGTAAATCTATTCAGACAGGTATCCTATGAAAAATGCATGAAATACCAGACAATGCAGGAACACATAAAATTCATAAATTAATGGATATCAATTGTATAATATTATATAATAGTATTTTTAATAATGCAGGCCTAGCCGCTTTGCTAGCGCGGCCTTACTGGTGAAGAGGAAAACCACCAGAGATCCATATGATTTATCAATCACATTATCAACCACTGGTACAAGACATATGATAAACATGTTTGACAAATGGTGCATCAATGCCAAGGCACAAGTCATGACCCAAACGACACAAAGAACTGAATAGTTGTGGTGTAAGCCACATATAGCCTGCACGGCATCAACGGCATCAACGGCAAGGTACAAAAGGTGAAGCCAAGTTTGTTCACAAACAATACGCCAAACCTGCACTTGAAGGGTTCAACTTCAATCCAGGACCCAAAGAAAGCAACATAGGCGCTTTCCTGCTGGGGCAGGGGCCTCCAAGCAAAAGATCAACAGTACATGGGTCTACTAGTGCAGAATGCGGAATATTTTGGGTTTCCTGGTTCCAGCTGAACCCCTGGCACCTGTGAAGGACAAATGCGGGAATTTGCGGCCACAGTTTCCCCTGAAAGCGGGTGACGTGCAGCAACAAACCATGGAAAAGCCCAGGTGAGAATGCCTGATTCTGTCTTTTCGCCATTGTTTAAATCTAGCTCCAACATAGTTACATTCAAACCTGAGAAATATAGAAATGGCAACTGGCCCCTTTCTGCAGGTGCTGAAGATCTATGGCGAGCAACCAGCGATGGCAGCAATCGCAGCAACCAAAGCCACCCAACTGCTCTTGCTGCATCCGACGCAACTCCTAAACCAGGTGAACAGTGCCAGTGCAGCTGCAAACCTTTTTCATCTTGTAACAGGATGGGGGCAACAGAAAACACCGTAGAAAAAAAACAAAAAGTATCTTCAAATATTTAAAGATCCAATAATTCAGGAAAAGACCTTCAGATCTCCCTGTACGTCAGATGCAATCTCCAAATCACCCGGATCATTTCAGTCAATGCTAAGTATATCGAACCATTCTTTGCAGCCCATCCCGGACCCCCAGCTGGAAGGATCGTAATATGGTGAAAACCCACGCCTCGTCTGCCGTTGGATCTTCGGAATCATCCGACTCGGAGGTCTGGTAATCCTCCCAACTTTCCGCTGCCCAATGAGTTCAAAGGCAATAGAAAGGTGTATTTGGACAGGATATCAGGTCCACATTGGTAAATACGGGAAACCCAAGGCCATAAACCTACCATTTGCGGATGGTTTATAGCACCCAGAAAAATGGGGATTCTGGGGATAGATGTGTCAAACAAGAATTCTCTCCACGAAACTCGTTGTGAACTGTGGATTTGCTAGAGTCTCTTGATCCCAAGATGAGTACAGAGTGAGCCAATCTGCTTCTTGCAAAACTGTACTGCTGAAAGAACGTCAAGACTCTGTGACACTAGGGTAGCAACAGCCACCAACAATGACCGTAGTGACCATAGTGTCCTTGGGCTGACCGAACCTTGGCTCATTGGGTCGAAGGTGAATATTTGAGGCAGGCCGAAGGCAAACCAAAGCATCCTCATGGATATGGCTCCAACATGGGGTACCCAAAAAGACAATTTCGCAACTCTAGTACCAAACGATACCAAATTAATCCAAATCATGTAATTTTTCGGGTCAAGAATTTGAACCTAAGCCATCCATCAGAAACACCGGCCTGTCTGTTTGGGACCATGGTTTTCATATGATTTTATACCAAGCGCCCATGCACGATCTCTTCCTCATCGAGGTGCGGTCTCACCTTACCAGTGTTGGAAATTTGCAACCAGGCACAAAAGGTGATATGTGTGAGCATCACAGAAACCAGCTTGATCAGATCCACCGTTGTGGAGACATTTTGCACATTCCATATCTTTCCATCATTTTGCTCTTTCAGCACCTGATTGTTTCGCTGAGGCTTGGGGCCATTTGATTTGCGAAACTCTGTGGTAGCCGATTCTTCACAATCCAAAGTATCCTGCCAAGTTCCCAGAACTCACCAATCTGCAGATTTCATCAGATTGCCACTGATCATTGATCATTGGTCATGCTGTATCTCCCGTGCCCCGGTGTCCCCAGGCTGTGTGGCTCATCTTCGTTCCAACCTGGGACATCTCAGGATGCATTTTTGTACATCACTATTGATATTATATAATTGCACATACACCAGAGGAGGCAACATTCAGCACTTGAGACCTGGAAGCGACAAGTCATTAGATCAAAGGGGATATGGGAGGTCGACTAAGAATAACCACATGATGCTTCCTGGATTGAGGGTCAGCAATGCTAGTCCATGATGCCAGCGTTTGTGAACAGCACTGCCATACGATTGTATGCATGTATGAGAAAGTACGTGCATACTCCGTCCTGTGTATAAAACAGTGTAAATATATAATATTCTCGTTGTCTCTCGCACTCTCTATATTTGTGTCTGCCTGCCTGCCTCCCTGCCGGGCTGTCTATCTGTCTGCCTGCCCACCTGCCTGCCTGCCTGCCTGCCTGTCTGTCTGTCTATCTATCTACCTGTTTGTGCATGTATGTGTGTATAATAATGATACATATATATATATACAAGTAGAACCCGCTCAAGGCGGGTGGCGGAAGTTTCCAGGTTTAAGAAGTGTAACGCTATAGGATCCATAAGCAATGTTTGCCTATAGGAGCTGCGGCAGACTTCCATGCTCTTTTCCGGGACTTCTGACCTCTGGTCGCAAATTGTGAAACCACATCTCAACTCTTCCAACGACTTCTCACCTCTCGTCATCTCTTTTCAACACTTCTCGTTTCTGTGCACATCTTCTTGACTCTCCTCAACTCTCTTTTCATCTCTCTCTCTCTCTCTCTCTCTC
>Ga0126342_10008552_pt1 | contig 18358 bp, 17 predicted proteins | sample Cyp1metagenome_FD_92528 | JGI IMG/M metagenome (GOLD analysis project Ga0126342, IMG submission 92528) | Coral microbial communities from Lord Howe Island, Old Settlement Bay, Australia - Cyphastrea 1 metagenome | ecosystem: Host-associated > Invertebrates > Cnidaria > Coral ...
GGTTTACGTTCTAAGTGATAAATGGGCCTAAGTGATATTTTGACGTTCTAAGTGATGAATTTTCCCTACGTTCTAAGTGATGAAATTTTGCTACGTTCTAAGTACGAAAAAAAAAATGGAAAATTTTTTACGTTCTAAGTGATTGTCCGTCACTATAATCCAATTGATAAAACATATCATGTATATATATACATAGATATGATATATATATATAGATATGATATATATATATACATGACATGACATGACATGACATGACATGACATGACATGATATTATATATATAATTATATCATCATCCAGGGACCCATGGCCCAGCTGAACCCATGGCTGAGGGGGCCAGCTGACGGAGCCAAAGTGAATCTGCTGGGGGAGGCTGTGGATGCTTCAGCAGCTGCTTCTTCCCCACATCGACGACATTTGGGCTGGGTTTGTCCAACCAAAATTGCCATTTCAATGGAACAAATGATGAGAAACCCGGGGATTTTGGGGGTACATATCCTGAAAACTCAGACAAACCCATATCATACTGTTGTTGGTATGATGTTCTATGATCATTTGAACAAAAATCCAATGATTACATCCCAATATATGCGCCATTGTATTCCCAATATTTCAGAAGTACCCTCCGTTGAGTTCGATGATTTTCCCAGCTCTACAGCTCCATTTAGCTAGTTCGATGACTTCCGACAGGACTGGAACTTTCGTCAACGAAGTGGCAAGCCGCCATCACCTGAGGCGTCCCCATCTGCAAGTCGCCAGATCCCAGTTTTGGCAGTTACAGACGTTACAGATAATCAGCCTAGCTCAGAAAACCTGGACGGTGATGTGTTCGTTTTGTTTTTAATCATGGGATTTCATAAGGATTTCACAAGATCTTAACTTATCTTAACTTATGAGATTTCATGGGAGTTTCAGCCTGGCGCCACGATTTCGTTGCTGTTTGGCTCACAGCGTAACGAACATCGTTGCAGACTGCTGGGAGGCGCCCAAGCGGGGCTCAAGACGCAAGGGAGTGTCAATTTAAGGGGTTTACACAACAGATGATGGGGCTGGATGATGATATATTAATATATTACATATTATATATATTACTACTATAGATAGATATACATAGATATACATATATATATATATATTCATACATAGATATTACTATCTATCTAGCTAGCTATCTATCTATATGCATATTACATATTACATGATAGATTATAAGATCGATCAATATGTTTTACAGAATCAAGCTTACTCCAATCTAATTGTGCGGCGATGCGTCCCGCTGTGAAAGGTAAGGAAGAAAAGATGGAGCAGTCCGGCGCCGAGGAATGATGACTTCTAGAAATACGAAAGGGAATCACCTCCACAAAAGGATCTGTGTGTGTCTATCCAGTGGTTAGCAGGGAGCTAAGGAGCTAGGGGTATTCATATTCCTTATATATTCCCTATTCAATGGGGAGCCAAGGAGCTACTTAGAGTTTCCCAACCATCTAACAGGTGTTTATATCGGATTCAACCAACAACGGGGATATATTGGCATACGACCAACTATTATAGACAGACACATCAATTTCAAAACTGCGGAAGCCATGATTGTTCAAATTTTCATGATAGCTCCTTTCAACCACACGGTTGTGTCTGACAATAGGGCACCCAAGAATCCAATGATTCATCATCATTTCACACCTTAAAATTGTTCTATATGCGATAGACGCCGAAAATCACATTAAGTTGGTTACTGTATAGGTATTGTATAATATCTACATACATGTGTATATCCCCGTTATACCCCCCAAAATATTCGGATAAAAAATCCCAGAGAATATTCCACCGATTCCCCAATCTAGCTGTTTAATGTTGATGATATGTTTTTCTATACTATAGCAATTCAACCCAATACCACCCAAGATAACCCAACATAATCCAATATGATAATATGACCATCATAATCCAATATCACCAACATAATCCAATATGGTCAAGATAATCCAATATTTCACGAACATATAATCAACATATAGCCAACATGAACCATATATATATATAGATAGATAGATAGATAGATATATATATATATAACTTGGTTCTGTATATATATATATATATATAACTGGGGATATATAGGGCTTTCACATTAAGATATCCCCAGTTCTCATAGGGTTCAGCCCGATGAAAAAATCGATCGATCCGAGGTCGAAACGGGTGTCCTTCTCTGAGGATCCAAAGAAGTCCACAGTGAAGGTGGGACCAACGAAACAATGGGACTATTGTGGAATGTTCTTATATTGTATAATACATAATATATATATATATATATATGTATATTATATATAATATAGTATATATATACACACATATGGAAACAACTTAACATGTTTTTCGGTGTATTGTTTAGTCCAACCATCCCAAACCTTGGATGCTGAGGCCTCAAAGGGCCCTGGTGAGAAGTGGAAAGTTGGGCCTCAATACGAAGTGAAACAGCTCATTGGGTCCGGGCCCCAATGGGATTTGAGCCATGACCTCCAGTCACCAGTCCCCCTGTGCCGCAGCCGTTTTCAAACCGCGTTGCTCCCAGGACCGGCTCTTACGGTAGCGTCTGTGAAGCCTTTGACACCTCCAAGAGGTGTTCGGGGCACCCAGCGGAAGGAATTTGACAAAGTGACATTCGCGGGAAATGATCATAAAACATGTTTTTTTTTTTGGTACCCCCGTTTCAGACACACCCAGATGTTCGGCCTCTTCCCTCTTCCAGGGTGTTGGAACTTTCTCTGCACTATGCTTGTTTTGGGTAGAGATCCTAAGTTAAACCAAGTTGAGCAGAAAATTGATAGCTGCGAGTGAACAAAGATGGGAAAGATGGCAATGGAACTTTCTGATTTGCAAGTTGGACCTTGAGGTTATGATGGAAGCTCGCCACAGGTTGAGGAATTCAGTAGCTTACCATGTTTTCCGCTACGTATGGGTTTGCTGAAAATAGGGTGCACCATACATTTGCTGGTTAATAATCACTTTCTGCAGTAAAATTGCCTTTTTGGGAGCGATACCTAATTTTCAAACACATCCAAAATCTTATTAAGTGGTTGGCATATCCCATAAAATATTCTCATAAACAATCCCCATAACATGCCCCATTGTTTTCCCATGATAGTTTCACCATGTTTACCCAAAGAAATCCCTTTGGGACACTAACGCGCGTTGATAGTGTCAGAGCCAACACTCTGAGGTTTGGTTGCTGTCAAGCGTATTGGGTGGGCTTCCCAGTCAGTGTCATCGCCACTTCCACGCCCCAACAATGGGGCTTGAAACAATGCTAAACAAGCCCCAACAAGGGTGAATTTGATGGAGCCGATAATGAGCCAATATTTTTTCCATTGGATTTTGAGGATCCCAGATTTGGATAAACAAAGTGACTGTTGCAGGTTCTGGGAGGTCATTCTGAAACGGATAATTTCCAAGCACACTTCTAAGATTTGCTATCTGGTAATTTACCATAGCTATGGAACATGTCATGTCCCATTACTTCGAGCATTTGCCGATGATTTCCATGGTGATTTTTGATAGCAAACTCCAAGGCACATGTTCGAGGATTTGGTGGATTGTCCGGCTGGCCTGATGGGAAGGGAACTCAAAGTTCAGCAGTGCTGAACATTTTTCTTCAAAAAACAGCAATAAGTTGTTTCATATGGGGGTTTCCCCATTTGTCCCCAAGTGCTTTTGTCCATTTGTGTTGTTTCGTATGGGGGTAAACCCGACGCGCCAGGCAAACGCATTCTGCGAGAGATTGCCATCCTCTCGAAGCTCAAGCAGCTGGGATTTTAATGGGATTTCAGTCACCCAAAATGGCCATTGAAAATGGGGAACCCATAGTTTTCCCCATAGTTTTCCCCAGATAGTATTAGTATTGGATTAGATACCATGAATACCAAAATTACTATATACATAAGTCGGATGGGAAATCACCCATCTAAAAACCATCAACCACCAGGAGATTTTGACCAGGATTGATGGTAGATATATCTATAGTTACTGGTAATGAATGGTAATGTCATAGTAGGATTTATGGTAGATACAACCCAAATGCGGCCATTGAAGATTAAAACATATGATGATTAAGCAGTGGATATGAGATATATCACCATTTTTAGGCAAGCCCATGATTCGTTTCTTACCAGCTGCGTGCATGATGAATCTAAACCTGATTAGTCAGGGCAGATTATGTTGAAAGTCTGGAGTGAAGGGTTGACTTGCCAAGATCACTTGTAGACAGACCGCTCAGAGTAAACCCAACGAACAACTCCAATATTTGAAGGTTTGATTGAAAATCTGACGGATTGAAATCAAGACTACCTATAGGTGTGGTCTGTCTCTGGCATTACCCACTAGGGATTTGTTGTAAACATACCGTCACTGGTATGGTAGCAACCTCGGCATCAGCATCAAGGCATGAATACATCGTCCGACTCTACGATATTGTCGGGGAGCCTTTTTCCAAATTTTGGGCCGACTGATTTGGGCCAGCTGCAGTAAACACATGCCAGGGTGGAGGGGAAAGTCCCGAAGAATACCTTCTTTTTACTAGCTGATATTTTTAGTTTCTTATTTGGTAGATCGATGGTTTCGATTTTTGGCTTTTCTATCCCTGTTGGGATGATCTATGCCACCAAAAAAAAGAGGATTCGAGTTGAAGCCACGAACCCTTCCAGCCACAACGATTCACAACATCTGCACGGCTACACCAAAGGTTGCACCTGTCAACATGGCCAAATTCGATGAGCTGTACCTTGTCCGTTGACCCAGCTGATGTGGCAGGCCGGCAGTGATGGCCTTGGTCCGCCCCACCACAGGAAAAAAGATGTGAGTTGGCACTCCACAGGAAAAAAGATGTGAGTTGGCACTCCATTTTTTGGGGTCAAAAAAGTCCTTTCACAGACTCAAGGGTGTCTTTGTCGAATGTGTGATTCATAGAGGGGTAATCTCTATCGAATGTCTCCAGCTTTGCCCCATTCCTGCAGGTTTTGTGGACCTTTCTGGTCATCCGCCAAGGTCATGGAAATCTGTGACTCCGATTTGAAGAAGCTCTGTCGAACGGCCCGGCACTTGGGCATTGAAATGGGCACAGCTTGGGTATCCCCAGCGGTGATGCGACGATGTAACATGGCATCCTGAGGATGTGAGCCTCACACCCTTGCACATCAATACCCTTCTCTACAACCTCTTGGTGGGTATGAAGCTACTTGGCTGAGTGACTGAAAGGTCATCTTGCTGTCCTTATCTTTTCCTGGGACACCCAAAGAACTACATGTTTTGAAGGCCAGAGGATGGGTGTCAAATCTCAATACTAGATCCTACATCGGCATCAATCTTGATGAGACTATGAAGAAAGCATCGTCAGATGGTTGCCAAAACTATGGAATTCCAGTTCACCTTCAAGTCCGAAGATGTGAGTCAACTGCATCTGCAGCTGGTTTTTACCGCTTTCCCCTTTGGGATTGTTCACCATTTTGATGGTTCCCCCATGTTCCCCCCTTTTTTTAAGGCAGTTCATGGGGAGTCTTTCGCAGGTATCTACACTCTGCAGGGATCTATCATCGAGATCTCAAGCCCGCCAATTGCTTGGTGAATCAGGCCGCGACCCAACACCCGCAGGTCATTGGCAGTCCACTGGTTAGGTATTTGGACGATCCCCGAGTGTCACTGGTTAGGTCTTTCCATGGGGGCCTAGATACAAGTGCGACCCGGGATGTGAAGCGACGCCAGGACTGTTCCATCAAGATTTGCGACTTCGGACTGCAGGGGGGCTCAAGTGGAAGCCACGGAGGTATCAACTTCGTTGGAAGCCACTGGTTTTTTTTGGGTTCCACTGGCGCATGGCTGCGACACGGGATCTATGAATTTGGCTCACCAAAGAGCAACATCGGGGTTTCATATCATTTCATATCCCTTGCTGAGCATACCTTACCTAATTCCATCCCTCAAATATCACCCAGAAAGCCATGGTTTAGTGATCCATTCCTTTGGGGCCACAAGGGGTAGCGGGATGGGATTCGTTCAGCAGCACATCGCCATGGTAAGCCATGCCCCTGGACGATGGATTTTCAACACCAAAAAAGTGGATTTCCTCATTGAAAGATGATGTTCCCATAGGATTTACCATAGGATTTCCCATATGTTTCATGATTTTCATGGGAATTTCCCATCTTTGATCACCATTTTGTGGGTTTTTTGGTGGGTTTTTTGTGGTCGTTCCAAGGTCCAGGGCCATTGGAGAAGCCCATGCAGTCGAGGACAGCCTGATGGAAAGCCTGATATCATGGGAGAATATGGGATATACTATGCGTAATGGTTTTCATAGGGATATATAGTGGGATACATAAAGTGATACAATCATATTGTGCGATGTAGTAGGATGAGATATTTTCTGGGATATTCTGATATGGCAGAAGAAAACACCAGGGATTTTCTTTGGCACACAATTTTTAACAGGGACCATGTGGATTTTCCCTGTAGATTTCCCTCTAAAAAACCACCAGGAGCCAGGAGAGCAAGTGAATACGCAGAAGCTGAAGAGGTGGGAAATCGCTCCAGCCCCGTTGACACCGTTGACACCGGACCTTCAGTTGATGGTTGGAAAACGCACCAAAGATGTGGATACTAACCATCTAGTAACCATCAACCACCAGGTGATTTAAGCATAACTTTGCAGCATAGGTGGTGATTTGACCATCAGTCGTGATGTGATATGCTCCCGTGTCATCAAACACGACTGGACAATCCTCCATTTCTAGGGGATTATCCCAGTCACATCTTCATTTAGTTACACTCTGGTAAACTAACATAGCTATTGAAAATCACCATTTTTAATGGGTAAATCCACTATAAATGGCCATTTTTAGTAGCTATGTTAGTTTACCAGAGGGTAGGAGATGTCCTATTGCCATGTGTGACCAAACCGGAGGCTAGTGATTTTTCACCATCACTGCCCTCGTTGGATGAAAAGCATCAACATGTGCTACTCCGTGGAGCCAGATGGGTGGTTTCACCAGGCTTTTTTACAATTTTAGTGGGATTTCACTTTAGTTTTTCTTTGGGGGTTACCATGATATTAACTATAATATACTATAATGGTAATTAACGGATTCCCATAATATGCTAGTTAAATGTAGTTACCATGATATTAACAAAAAAAGCAGTGAAATCCCTCTAAAATTGCAGTAATTCTCTGATGGATTTTCGATGCGGGAAATCCAGATCTGCGATCTGCGGAGGTTTCTGACTGGTCACGTGGTGACTCGATGGTACCGTGCGTCGGGCAGACCAAGTCGCGTTCAAGGTTGTCGCGTTCAAAAAACTGGGCTGATCTTGAAATGCTGTCTGGAATGGAAAAAGTAGGCAAAAACCATCAAGAAACCACCAAGATTGCATCTTTACCATAGCAAAAAGAAAAAAGAACAGAACCCAAGGCTCAGGGAACAGTTTGAACACCTATCCATCATCATCCAGTACCTACCTATACTATCCGAAGTGTTTAAGCATGTGTGACTCCGACTTGGAACTTTCAGGGAAAGTCGGAGAGTTGGGGATTAGAGCCAGTGCCCCGAGGCCAGAGCTCATCCTGCTCCAGGAGAATTACACTGAGGCTGATGACAGGATGAAGAATCCCAGACTCCAAAAAAAATCGAAGACTTGAACATTTCAGATAGACTGGTTCTTTTTCTTAAACTCTTAAACATGGGATGATCCTCCTGGAATGACCACTTTGTTTCTTTGTGGTACGAGCACGAGCCAGAAGCATCATCCATCGCCGATCTGGGCGACCTCCGTAGCCCAGATCGATCAGCAAGCTGATGGCATGCCCCCAGCTGTTTCCCAGCAAAAAACACCACTCATGTGCAGGAAATTCTGTCAGATATGTCCTCTATTTGTATTGAATGATTGTTTGTTGGCCATGAATCAAAAAAGGTCTATTGACTCCACTTGGCGATTGAGAGAGAAGGGCACCATTTAGTGTTTTTGATATCCCCCCAGAAAACCATGAGTGGTCTGATGCAGACCCGAACTGGCAGAACTGGCAGGGGATTCCTGGAGGTTACCCATATGAGGCCTCTATCATTGACCTGTGCCCTGCAGGCCATTGATGTGTGGTCCATTGGCTGCATCTATGCAGAGTTGTTGGGCATGCTGGAGGGGAACAAGATGGAGGACAGAGCACCAGACCAGTCTTCCTGTCGCCTTCAAACAGCGTTGTCTTGTTGAAGTATGCAAATCATTCGGGAAAGGGCTGATGCTGCATAAAGTTCAATGAAGGATCCACAGGCTGAAAGGTTTCGCGCTTCCATTTGGCTTTCGTACCTGAAAATGGGGGATCTACTTGCAATGCTTGGCCATTTTTTTTACATCATCAAAATGTGGGGCACCATATTTTCAGAGAAACCAATGTCTTGCCCACTATCCCAACCTTGGCTGTTATCTCAGCCACATCCATCCGCTGACAGGACAGGGGGCCGTTGTTTCCTGGTTCTTCCTGCTTTCCTCTCTCACCAGACCACAAGCACAAGCGGGGAAAACTCAGAATGATTCCGGATCTGGGGGAGGGTCAATACCTGTGGCCAAACAGGACCATCGGAATATGGGGATAAACATCCAGATCCCTGCCTGCTATTTTGAAGGGTACGAGGGTGAGTCCCATACCCATGGATATGGATAGATTTTAGAGGTGCCGTTTGTCTTCGCCCCAGTTGTTTTTTACTCATCACTGTGCGCCGCCGAGGACTGACTATCGATATCACACCAGAGGGAAACATGATCAGTTTGCCAACTCAGCACATGGTGAGTCTTTGGATGCATCTTTCCGGTACTCAAACATGCCTAGAACATCCCCAAGAAAGTTCGATGGTTTTTCCCCTAAAACCACTATTTTTTTTTTGCAGCTTGCCAGGTTTGATTTCTGAAGGGTTTGTGTATTTTGTTTGCATTTGTAGCATGGATGGCAAAATGGTTGCTACATGTCACGGGGGTGGGTTGGCATCTGAGGCTGAACATGATCTTCAACCTCTTGGGCACTCCGACAGAGGCTGAGCGTGGGCTTCCTCGTTTGCAATAGAATATGGATATTTCAAAGAGACAACTCACAAGAATGGGAATATGATTGAACATGTCATATTCAATTTACTTCAGGATGAATATACATATGCAGTATATATATATATACGTATATATATATATATATGTAATATGATATATAGTATCATCACCAACGTTTATCTTCTTGCCTGGTTTTGATCCGTTTCTGATGTGAACTCCTTCATCGCCAGGCTGATATCAATCTCTTGGAAAGGGAGGATGCCCGAAGGCCGCGCGACCCAGTGGGTCATTGTGATCATTGGAAATGGTCATGGCTTCCGGATATGTTATGTTCCCATGTTGTCACCATGTTGTCACAATGAACATGGCCACAATTGGGAATGGGTCAAAACCTCTTATTACCATATTTGGGAGAATAAATAGCCATAAACCAGCTATTGTAGGGTACCTAGGGTACCAGGGTCTTGACTCATTCCGAATTGGCAAAGTGGATCCATGGATCGCCAGGTACATCAGATGTTTCGCCGCGCGCGAGGGTGATGGCATCAAGTCCAAGTTTCCGCAGGTGGACGACGACTGTGTGGACATCTTGGACCGCCTCGGTGAAGGGTGGAGGTGAATCATTGGATTGGTGGGAACATCACCGGATGACTGGGCTTGGAGTGAAGAGAGCTATGGCAGCTATGGTTGTTGGGATAGCATATTCAAAATCAAAGGGTAGAGAACTAGAATCAGTTAGAGCTATTTCTTCCGGAGATGAAACATCACTGTGGTTCAATAGTGGCCTGAAAAGGCGATATATTTATCACTGGATTGGTTTAAGGGAAAATTTACAGGAAAGCCCCATATTTAATGGGAAAATCTATGGTTTCCTGTAGATTTTCCCTTAAACCAATCCATTGAATTTATCACTGGTTCAATGTCACTGGTTCCCTTTCCAGGACAAGATGCTTCGTTTCAATCCCTCGCAGCGCATCAGTGTGGCAAAGGCGGTCACCGGGTGCTGGTCATCCCATGTCGCCGTCAGTTTATCCATGGGAAACCAGCCATGGATGCTGTGAAGAATACAATACAGATGACCTAAATCGTGGTGGTCACGTCATCTTTGAAGGCCACTTCCCCTATTTTTTGGAGGATTTGAAAAGCAAAAGTTCGCTGAGAATAGGTTGAGCAATGATTTCTTAGGTCTTCAGGCCTGATCTCTCAACTTTTTAGCTTGATCCACCTCCCAGAAAGATCTGCATGGATTTCCCATCCGAAAACTCTTGGTTGGCTATATACCGTACATGTACCCCCATGCTTGTTCGAACCGCGCTTCTTCTCAGCTGTGCATGTTCGGCACATACCTGCCGCCATTTTCATGATTGGTGCTTCATCAACTTCTGAATTTTGTTATAATTTGATCCCACCATTTTGCAAATGTTTTGAACTTTTTGGCTGCTGTGTTTTTCCATTCCTTTTCCACATTTCTTGCTGGCAATGATCTAATTCTCCAGGCTTACTGCACCGATCTTCAACGCTGGTAGAGCAACCCCCAGAGAGAAAAGTTAGATACCAAACGATTGGCACAATAATTCTACATATATGATAATTATTGGCATAATAATACCAAACTATTGGCACATCGAATCTTCTCCGCATCTGGTGCGTTTTTTTTCGTTCATCCCATTGGCTACCCAGGCGTTAGAGCATCCACTCTTTGAAGCCTCCATCCGGGATAAGTCGAAGGAGGCGGCTGGTCCAACAGACATGTGGCCATTGAAAATGCTCATTGGGTCTCCAACTCGCAGAAATTCACACCTATAATATATATATAATATTATATACATATACATATATACATATTATATATATATATTATAAATATTATATAATATATTGTAGATATGTACATTCTCTACATATATATATATATAATCCACAGTGATTCAACACTTCTCTCCCTTCTCACCGATTCTGGCGTTCACGAGCCAGTCGTGTCCAGGTGACTGCGTCAGAACACGTGTCCTTGGATTTTGAGAAGGAACCTGACCTGGACGAGGCCCCAAAATCACCACAGTTTGACGGGCGAAGTCCCATCGAAAATACGACTGCAGTCAGTAGTCTTTTTGACGAAACGCTATGCATATTTATGCCATAAATGTCCATAAATGGTTGGTGAAGTAGTTCTAATTCAGTGAAATTTGGGAGTTGGGGACCGCGACCTGGTAGGGACTTTTTCGAAGCAGGGGATGAACATCGAACCATACATCGAGCTCGTTTTTTGGCTGTGAACTGAGCCATTTAAAAAGGGATACGTCGAAAGTGGCCGCAAAGTTTTGAGTACATAAAATAACATATTTATATGCTGTACACATAATATGTGTGTATATATATATATAATATATATATATACATAAAGTATAAACACACACACACAGACACCCATATTTAGGGTTCCTGAATTATTGAATGATAAGTTATTTGCAGAAGGGCAAGATCTTCGGTGAGATTTTCACTGTGATTTATTGCTTCCAAACCACATCACATCACATCACTCATTTTCCTGATTCTGAATTGTCCCACCCCGTGCAACTACTCACAGAAGGATCCCAACCAAACAGCTGCAACAAACATGTAGCCGCTGTAGCCACTGGAGCTTTCCATCCCCTTTCCGCGCCAGGGATTGCTTCGGAAGTATTTCTGTAAAGAGTCCGGGCGCCCAGCCGTGGCACCTCACTGTGGACGTGTCAACCCTCTCGGGCAGAATGGATTGGATCCAAAAAAACCAAAAGTTTGGGGCGGATTCTGGACTGGACAACATTTGAACCAATTTTTTCACAACTCGATCAGTGGATCTCTGGATCGACCTTTTGGGCTTTGAATTGACCTGGGTTTTTCCGGGATCCCCGGGTCAGCGACAGCGCCAGGGTTCAAAAGTACCACCCAGAAGTGATGGAGCCTTGAGAGGCCGGCCCTGCAGGCGATGTTCATAGGAGGTCTGGGCCATCAATGGAGGTTGATCTGACAATACGGTACCCCGGTACCCCCAAAGTTGACGGTTTATTTCACCATCAAGGACATCTTATCATCAGGATGGAAAAAAATGTTGTCTCCTATGAACCATATAAATGGTTCAACGGAAAGGTATAGATGGCAAGGATAAATGATGGTGAATGATGATAAATTCTGAAAAAAAAACATCTATACAGCTGTGATACTTGGGATAGGATCAAATACATATATATATATATATGTATACACATTAGTTCAGGAAAGGAATTGAAGTTCCGCTGACCACTTGGTTTGACGTGGTATAGGCAACATTTTTTTTGGAATTTCTCCGGCAGTTTCACTGCAAGGTTCAAGATTAGGGCCCCTGTGACGGATCACTGAACTCATAGATCCGGTCCAAAGGGTCTGGGAGCAGTGCCTAATTTGAAGAAAGCATCGGTTTGATGTTTGAACCTACTAAAACCATCTCTCGAGTCTCGTTTCCTCCCAGGCTTGGTGGCAGGAAGCTGCTGCCCCTTTGTGTAGAAGAAGTGGGTCCAACGTAGTCCACCCGGCTCTGTTCTTTTCTTTAGAGACCGCGTTCATGCGGTGCACCATGTTGCTTAAAACAGCTAAACATTTAGTAACACATTTTTTTGTAAACGTTAATTACATATATATATATATGGTTTTTGTTTGAGAGTCATATAGTCACATAATCTATCAGCAATCATCACCAAATACTTGTGATGATCTTGTTCCACTTCGAACGTCTTGGGCCTGGATAGTGTCTGAATGAACTTCTTTGTATGTGCCAAGTGATTTGCGCTTTGTCATGTCAAGTTAGAAACTGCGTAGCACAAGGAAGAACAACAACATTTTTCTATGCCAATGAAAGAGCTAGTGTCAGCCCAACCTCGACAAATCTGTTGAGTTGGGATCTGCTGACAACTGGGCAACCCACGTCGTGCTGCTGCAGAGATAGCTGATATATTCATCGTGGCAATCAGTTTCCTGAAGAAGTGAACCTTCTATATTTTTAACATATATATATATACTCCAACTATGCAGCTAGAGTTGGAAAATGGTGTTCAGAGAACGATCTTCTTTCATATATAAACTTTTCAATAGGCAAAAACCTGGATTTGGTTGGATATATGACTGGACAGTAGATCTGCTCCAGCCGCTGCAGTGGCACAGAGGAACCGATGCTGACATCGGAATCGTTCGCCGCTTAGGGGCTGGGATGCCTTGGATTTGTGGAAGCTGTGTTGTCCCTGCGTGGTTTGGGATGGTTTATTCTTGGGCTCACCATACCCTCTGGTAAACTCACATAACTATGGAAAATCACCATTTTAATGGGTAAATCCACTATAAATGGCCATTTTCAATAGCTATGTTAAATTACCAGAGGGTACATCCTGAACGACTGTGAGATCCTTCTTCGAATCATCACCGCCGTCGAAGTCATCGTCATTGTCACCATTGTCATCATCCTCACCACCATCACGATGGCCAACGCCATCACCATCACCATGTGGCTATGACCATCATGATCATTTATTTCTCCGTCCTTATGTAAGTCGTTCGTTCCTGTCGTCCCTCACCCACTTACCAATTATTCGAGTCGCTTCGCGATGAGAACCGCCCGCACCCAGGAAATTTGACGGAGAGGAAAGAAGCGGGCCTACTTGGCCCAACCAAAAGCCGACTGGGTCAAACTCGGCCGTCCTTGGCCTGAAGTTGGGCCGAACAGGAGCCCACTTGGGCCCAAGCTGGGCGTAAAACTTGCGCCCAACTGGAGCCCAACTGGGGTCCAACATGGCGCAGCTTGGGCACGTTTGGACGCAAGTTGGGCACATGCGCAACTTGGTCCTGTGCGGGGGCATCTGGCCTCGAAGTTGGGCCCAACACAAGCCCAACATGGGCAACATGGCTTCGCACGAAACCCCATCAAAGCCAAAAAACGTTGGAAAAAGCGGTAAAAATGCAAGTTTTCAGCGTGTCGCATTGAGTCCGCAAAATTGGCTCGGGTTGAACAGTTGGGCCCAGCTTGGCTTCGGGGGCCCCACCTGTCCCAAACTTGGGCCCAAGTTGCGCTGTCTTGGACCCAACTGGCACCCAAGTTGGCGCCAATTGGTCATAGATGGATTCCAAATTGAAGCCATGCGATGCGCATGGAAGTCCAAGTCAATTCTAACATGCCGCAACTTGCGAGCTTTGGCAGCGTCTTCACACCAAGTTGGGCCCAATGGAGACAACATGGAGAACCTTGCTTCAAACGAAGCGCCATCGATAGCAAAAAAGCTTGGAAAATACAGGTGAAAACGGGCGTTTTGAAGATTTCGGATTGGGCCGGCTATGCCTCCCATTTGAAGCCATATGGACGTCAACTTGGTCTGAAGTTGCTCCCAAATGGGAGTCACTTTGGGGCCAAGGTGTGCCATCTTGGAGCCAAGTTGGGCCGAAGTTGGGGCCAAGTCGGCAAGTTGGGCCGAAGTTGGGGTCATTCTGGCCGAAGTGGACCCAAGTTGGGCCAACGTTGCGGCCATGTTGGATCGAAACGGTCCATCTGGACGATTTTGGGCCGATCTGCGAACTGTGCAAATTACCAGTCCTGTGCGCTTTTTCGCGCCTTGTCCCAGGCGAACATGGCCCCCCCATTTGTATCATTTTCACCTTCAACTTCAGCATGACAACACTCAGTTGGACGTGGACATACATTGACATTGAAGTGATAGCCGATTCATCAATGCTGGTGCCCGGTGCTATGTAGCTCTCACATCCTTGTACCATTCCGTGTGCCAGGCATTATTTTTTTGATCTCATACAGCTTGCCATCTTTGCATGATTTGAGTCCCAAATCCAAGGGGCTCGCGGATAGCATTTACCGATCCTCACATGGGGGGTGGGGAGCGGGCCGCAACCAGCGCAGCCCAGCATGGCCAAAACCAGTTTCTTATTTCGCTGAGTGGAGGAGAAGTAGAAATTCAACCATGAGCAGAATTATTGCCAGCCAGATGGCCAGAGGGTAAGGATTCTTTCACAAATATGGAAAGAAACGAGTGTCATGGCGATCATGAAGTCTCCTCTCCTTTGCTCGGTGCTCGCGACATGTGCCACTGAGTGGGGCATGTAGGAAGATGTGAGCGTTGCTGTGAAAAGTCCTGCGGCTCCACCGAAAAGCAGCCCTAGGCCCTAGGTCTCATGAAGCTGTCTGTTCAACGCACATCAAAACTGTCCGTTGAAAATGGCGAGGGGCACTCAGGAAATTGGGGATCTTCACAATTTATATAGGTCTGAGAAAAAAACTGCAGCATTGAAGTAGATCTGAGGGCCTTGTCGCCGTGGATACCCTCTGGTCAGCGAACATCGCCATGTTGAATAGGTAAATCAAAAGTAAATCATCTGTCAAATGGGCAATTTTCTATCATCATCTATAGTTAGATAATCTATAGTTATTTTCTATCATCATTTTCTATCATTTTCTATAATTTTCTATCATCTATCTATAGTTAAATGGGTCATTCCGCAGCGATGTTAGATCACCGAGTGTAGTCCCCATGAACCAACCTCTTCACCACCGACAGAGTTTTTCCGCGCGCAGGAAGCACGGCCGCCAAAGATGGTGAAGGATCGGTCAGCTGAAGTGGCTTAGATCAATGGAACAGGATCTCGACAGTTTCACACATATCCAACTAGAATAAGGTATAAGATGGTATAAGTATACAATGGCTGATAAAAAAACAGAATTTAGATGTGCTAAAAGTCACTAAGTAACCACAAACTGACTGGTTTTCATCTCTTGGGACGATCAACCCGAATGCCAATGGTCAAGTTGATGGAACAGCTATCCCCTTGGATTGTTCGGATGGCTAGAACCTGCAAAAAGAAACGCTTGTGACCCTTGTAGCCACAGCTTGGAAGACTGTTGGGGCTGTTTAAATCAGAGAAATCCGATGAAATTTGCCAGAAGGTCAACCGCTGGGGTAGGTTGTTCCATTTTGGATCCTTCAAAGTCCCTTGAAAAGGGCCAACTGTTTGTGGGATTTCATTGCTTTGATGCTTCAACAACAAGATGTTTGGGGATCATTGTGACTTCTGCTATTAGATTCATGCTTTGCGTGCAACATATCATAGCTGTACCCATTATGTCAATGATCACATTGTATTATCATCATGGTTAATGCGATCATCGTCAGCGTGCTTCCGGTATCATTATCAGCCTTGTTACAATGACAACAATAGTAGTGGTGATACTTATATACATCAACCCCAACAAAAATAGAAACACAAAATCCGAACTCAAAATAGGGTGAGAAATTATTTTGGGGGTTACTCTCTGGTAAACTAACACAACTATGGAAAATCATCATTATGAGTAGGCAAATCAAATATTAACTTGACATTCTCCATAGCTATGTTAGTTTACCAGAGGGTAGATTCCATTAAATCCTATGAAAATCCCATTAGATCCCATGAAAACCCATGAAAACCCCATTAAATCAACTATTTCATCCTCGGAAAAAAAGAGACACAACAACATCTCCATCTCTCCAAGCGTGTCCGAGGTCCTGCAGTCCAACCTCGCGAGGTCGGTGGGGGAAAAGGGGGTCAAAAGCGCATCATACTCATGGTATTGACAATGTTATCATATGTAGCAAAGATGTCATTGTAGAATCTCACGCCATCCCTTTTGGAGCTGATATGTTTGACTCATAAAACATCATATAACATCATATACCCTCTGGTAATTTAACATAGCGAACTGGAAAGATCCACCATTTTTCATGGGAAAATCCACGATTTCTATGGCCATTTTCAATAGCTATTTTGACATAACCAGAGGGTACATCAAGATACATTTCCTATATGTATCTATATGTCATATTCCCCATTAGGCCATATAACATCATATAACCAGTTAGTTATAACATGCCCCTTAGCCTCGCAGGGGCTTGGTGATGCCGGCCAGCCCCCCAGCCACTTGCTGCGCTGGCCACCGGGGACTGACTTAATGGCTTTGCCAATATGGCACCCCCAAAATCAGAAGGTTTACCCTCTGGTAAACTAACATAGCTATGGAAAATCACTATTTTTAATGGGTAAATCCACTATAAATGGCCATTTTCAATAGCTATGTTAGTTTACCAGAGGGTATACATCCATTTCACTGAAAAAAAAGTAACCACTATTATGGGGTATCCACCATTTTCAGACTTTCAGACACACCCACTTTTGAGAACAAAAAAACATGGTGAAACCCGGAACATGATCTACAATTTAGACATGGGCCATGGGCTTTTCATACCTATGCTCAATTACTCAAAGGTTTGATTGATCCAAACCCCACTGGTTTCTGGACCCTTTCAAAAGACCACATGGGTGCGAGGTCGGTGGGAAAGGCCTGAAAGGTCGCGATTCTCAACGCGAGGACGCGCAGAAACCAGTGACACCAGTGGCTACCATGTGGAGTTGCCCGAAAATGGGGGTACACTGGGGTAAACTTTCTTGCCAATTTATAGATGATTTGCCATGATTTACCTATCAAAACCGGTGACTTTCCATCGCTGTGTTAGTTTACTGGAGGGTACCCCAAAATGGCAGTTTTAGTGGGGAAAACGACTCACTCGTTAGGTTATATACCATTGTATACTCATAGACCATCACCATCTTTGAAACCAATATGTGGATGGGAAGCAATGAATGTAGGAGTTAGAATGGCCCTTGCCCATCTTCCCATCCTCCACAACCGCAAACATACAGACAACATTTCAAAGCAACCAACCCCCATAACATCACAAACAAATCATAACAACCAAAGCATACCCATAAACCAATAAGAAATCAATCAACCAAACAACACAAATAAATCAGAACAACCAAGACAAAACCAACATCCAATGAGTAATCAATCAACCAAGACAATAACAAAACCATAGCAACAAGCAATCATCAAAAACCAAAACAACATCCCATCACAAAAATTATTCAACAAACCAACCAATAAGATTGTTGAATAATCCATGCCAAAACATATTCAATGAACCAATCAAAATTCAAACAAAATTCAACCAATCAACCATCATCAAAATTTAGGGGGCAAGGTCTCCCTCATAGAAAAAAAATATTTCCACAAAAGATTATCTGTAAAATAGTGGGGCAAGGTTGCCCTTACAGAAACACCAGATTAACATATAATTGAAACAATCCAACCAATGCTAAACCTCATTCATAAGTCCATTGTTATGCCAGCACCTCAACAAAAAAGCATTGGTATTGCTACAACATAGGACTATTGATTGTA
>Ga0126342_10008553_pt1 | contig 18357 bp, 13 predicted proteins | sample Cyp1metagenome_FD_92528 | JGI IMG/M metagenome (GOLD analysis project Ga0126342, IMG submission 92528) | Coral microbial communities from Lord Howe Island, Old Settlement Bay, Australia - Cyphastrea 1 metagenome | ecosystem: Host-associated > Invertebrates > Cnidaria > Coral ...
CATATTGAAAACCAAGGTTTGGATTTGGACATTGATAACTCTTGATAACCCAATGATAATCCCCATTTGGAATTGAAATCCCAACCTGCCATGCAAACCCCATTTCTTATCCCCCCCCCCCCGGTTATTGATAACGCTGCTGCTTCCGCCACCAGTCCTGGGGTGGAAGCGGAGCAACCTGCATCAGCTGGATCGGATCCCCAGTCGTCACTGGTTTCAATACTCAAATGGTCTAATTTGGGATGATTTTGGGGATAAATGCCCCCCCATTTTTTTAAAGGAACACCTCCATTTATCCTTGTTTGATATTGTTTGAACCATTTTGAAACTATACTATTTCACGATCGTGAGTATGTACCATGATTTGCCATCATCTGCCATAATTTTCTGTGCATGTCGATCTTCTTGCAGCCTGTGGGCTTAATATGTTCAAGGGGAACCTTGATCATATAAGCACAATATGAAGGCTGGTATGTCATGTTTATTGGATCATATTGGTTACTCGTCTAATCTCATCTATCATCTATCATGTGGTGAAGAAACTCGGGAGCTTCCGCTCCTTGGCTCCTTCTTTGACAAGTTCACAGGGATTATGGACTTTCTTCATCAGATAGTGATAGATAAACATGTTGAAACTTGGAATATCCAAAGTTATATTGAGCAAATGCATCAAATGCTGGGTCGTAAACACGACCACACACATCCACCTGTCACTTAAGTAATTTGTCCCGATACTATCAGCATGAGCGCAACCGAAAAAAGTGGCTAAGTGGCTGGTGCCAACCCGCGAAACTCCTCATGCTTTTCCCCATGAAATCTCGAGTTTTCCCTGTCATTTCTTCCTTATATAAATCAATCCACCGAGGGGAAATCGCACAGTTTTTCCCAAAAAAAAAGTGGTGTTGTGCCCTATACTTCGCTAACTCTTCAGTTGACGAAGTTCAGGCTTTATGATGAGAACATGAATGATCACCGAATCTGGTTGGTGAAGTTTTAACCATCTTGAAAAATATGAGTTCGTCAATGGGAAGGATTATCCCATATATGAAATGGAAAAAATGTTTGAAACCACCAACCAGGAATGTAATTTCAAGGGTTATAAACCAACCGAACTAGGGAGTTGACACCTTGTAGTTTTCCAAAAGTGGTAACCTGAACCGGGAAAACATGGGAAAACTACTCCCCGGGAAAACCGGAGCGACCCCCCAAGGTTCATAGAATTGACAATGTGGGCCGTTTCAGTTGTAAGATGGCTTATAAATCCCAATAACTGTTCCCAGTATCATAAACCATAGTAACTATATACTTGGAGATATCGATTTGACACCTTCAACATCAAAAACTGGAGCTTGCCATGGTTGATTACCAGAAGGTACGAGTGAAACATGAACTGGTTGGTGGTTTCAACCTCCCTGAAAAATATTAGTCAGATTGGATCAAAAAAATATTAGTCAGTTGGGATGATTATTCCCAATACATGGAAAAAATAAAACATGTTCCAAACCACCAACCAGCCATAGTTACTTGAGTTATAAACGAACTTATCTATCTGGAGGGCCCCACTTTGTTCCGAAAAATAGTGGTTGCTGAATATTCACCCTATCGTATCTCCCCAAAAAACCACGGGAGAGTCCTCCGGAGGTCCTCCGTGACGCCGTGCCTGAAAATCCAGAGTTTCTAATCTCTCCTGCACCCAGCCGCTTTTCACCTCACTAAAAGCGGCGATTTCAGCGGTTCAGCGGCCATTTTTTTCTGTTTTTTATTGTGATGATGTGATGATGTGATGGCTAGGGCGTTTTTCTGCCAGGATTTCACGATTTCACGGCGAATGAATTTTCATGTGGTCTCTTGTTTTTGTCTCTACACATTAAATCATGGTAGCCATTGTTTCTTGTAGCCATTTAATGGTAGATATTTCATGATATTTCTCTATATCATGGTAGCCATTTCATCCGGAGTGCTGAAGAGCCTCATCAAAATTCATCAAACACAAATGTCACCTCTACGTTTAGCTGAGCATTTAGAATGACAGCAGCATCGATGTACCAGGCGTGGATGGGAGTCAAAATGAAATCCTGGAGAAAGGTCAGATGCTGGGAAGTTCACCAATGCAGGCTTTGACCCATACGTATCTGTGGTGTCATATTACATTACCTAATGTTACCTATAAAATCCTATAATTACATACCACTGCATCATGGACCTGTTCGCCCTTATCCAAAGTACTTCTACTGGTTCTTTGTATTTTTCTTGCCTGGAAAATGGATGTCTGGCCAATTCCGATGCATCAACCCGGCTCAACATTGTAACACAAATTTCATTCCACCGGCAAAGCCCATTTCCGAAACTGACGATTTTCAATGTTTTCTCTTGAATTGCATCCTCTACTAATACCCTAATACATCCGAATACCTTCGTTGTGAGGTCGTTATTTCATGGATTTTCCACACAACGGGTCCCAACCAGGCATCACGACCATCTCGTTCAATGGTGAGTTGCAACCCATGTAGAAGCCTTGGTGCAACATGGTGCAACTTACGCAGGCCTCCCCGATAGAAAAACTACTAGATCTATAGGTCAATCCCGAAACTGATTGGGGCTTTCCATAGTTATGGGGGTGCCCAGAAATGAATGGTTTTATAGTGGCAAATCCCATTAAAATGGATGATTTAGGGGTTCCCCCATTCTAGGAAACCTCCAATTGGACGACGAATGAAGCTAAGTTAAGGCAGAACATGTGTGAATTTCCTGCCAGTGTTTTTTGTGGCTGATTTGTGTCCATCAAAATGGCCACATATTCTATACTGTATTAAAATATATGCTACTTTTCAATACCCCTCCAGTCGGCATAATCAGGTACCTTAATGAGATTTACACATTCTTGCTGTTATTTAACCTCCGGCAATCAAACACGGCAATTGAACATCCCCTGCAAATGGATGTTTCAGTAAGCAACATTCATCTATATACAAATGGAGGATTTTCCATTGCTATGTTTGATTAAACAGAGGGATGTAAAGGGTATATCCAAAATCTATGGCCATGGTTTTTGGGTAAAAAATGTGTTTTAATCATGTTGAATTTCATTGATTATGTTTTGAACATATATTAACATATTAAAACATAGCCCAAAACCATTGGAATTTCATGTTTAAAAAAATTGTAGTTATTGTCAGACAGTCGGATCTCCAGGATCCCCGGCAGCCCAGGGTCACGATCTTCTGTGTCTGAACACAGAAGTATTTCACCACTAACCTCAGCAGAGTTGACCCTGTCGAATATCTAAAACGCATCGAAAAATGGTCGAAAAATGTCAAAAAATCAGCATTTTAAACAGAAGAGATCCCCGGGCTGTGGAAACTCGACACTTTCAGAAACATCTAAGTTGGGAATGCAGTTGGGACTATCCGTGTGGAAAAATACTAAAAATCCAAACTCGTGGGGGTTACCACCATAGTTCTACCATGTACCTCCACTTCCAAGTAGTCCATTCCGGATCCCTTCTATGGTTGAAAGTTCACCGAGGGCGGTATATGGCGGTATAGGGTGTATGTCTTGACACATCCCCGTATGCGTTATGGTGTGTCTCAAGAATTCAGCTGATCATTGGCTGCATTGGACCATACCAGTAATGTGGTTAAAACAACAATAATTCATCCCCAAAATCACCATGAATAGGTGGTATAACCCTTCCCGAATGGGTGGTTTATTATTGTTTTAATATGTTTTAATCACATTTGCTTTTTGTCATCAAGTAGAAACATTGGGCTTGAACTATATGACGCTCCAAATGATGGGACAAAATCTAAGTTGCAATCAACTACAAGATGATGCGCCCTCTCTTTGTTGGCTTATATATAATCTACATGAACCAGAGTACAGTAGTCATCTAGTTACCCTAGTTGGCATAGTTATAAACCAACTTAGCTAACAAGGGGGTACGAGTACTTGTGGTATGTTTTTCGTCACTGTGGATCATCCCATTTCTAGAAAGATTCAACCGAAACTACCAACCAGTTGTAGATAAAAAAGAGTTGACTAAATCCAACCCAACAGCTTTATGTAGCTTTATGTACTGACAATCTACAATTCATGGGGTTCACAAACATTCACAAACCCCAGTCCTCACGGGGCTATCCCAAGTATGACTGACAAACACAGAAACGTGGGGTTTGCTTGCTTGTACAAGGTGGTGCCCCAGTTCGTTAGCTAAGTTGGTTTATAAACCATTGTAACCCCTATAATTAACTAGTTTGTTATGTCTACCATAAACCATTTTTTTACGCCACTTTTTTGTTCGGCAACTGAACTCTATCGACTGGGGGCCCCATCCAATTTGATCTAAGGATGGCACATGATCACCGTTTCCTCGTCCCACCTGGCCAGAGCAGCAAGAGAGATGGAGCTATGTTGACCGAGTAGGAAAGAACGGAGATCAAAATATACTGTAATTTGATTTTCAACATAATCATAGTGTAATATATATATATAATATACATATATATATACAATAGTAGTTTTGATTTTCGACATAGTTGTTTCTTTAATGTGGCTACTCCCTATGAAAAAGTCCAAGTCGTGAGATCATGAGAACTCGGATTGAAACACCGCCTGGCAATTTTAGATACAACGCCAACATCCGTTGGAAATGAACCCTGGTTGCATTTGATTCATTCCTTTTGGGGCCTTTTTCGGGGAAAATTTGATCTTTTTTCGGGGAAAGGTATACCAAATCATCCAAAACTACTGGGTTCTTGGAGATACAAAACTGCTGGTGAGATACAAAGTTGGCTTCTGAAAAGATGCTACTCCGTTCCATCTGCCGGATCATCATTGAAACAACATGCCCGATATCGGGTACCATTTTCTATCACACCCAAATATATGGCGGTCATATAATGTGTTATAATGTTATATATATATATATATTATATATCCACTTAATATCACCATGATTCCCTCATTTAGAATTCAAAACAAACCACTCAACTTCTTTGTTACATGATCATCTTTCCACAGTTCGTGGCGAGTTTGATGGCTTTAAATTTCGAGGGTTTTATCACCATTTTGGATGGTTGTAGCTCCATAAATCTATTTAAACTCACATTGAATAGTCTCAACTCACATAAAGTATCTCATTCAAAAAACCTCGAAAAAATGCTAGAAGATATGATAAAATCCATTAAACATCCTATAGATGTACCCTCTGGTAATTTGTTACATAGCTATTGAAAATGGCTCATTTATAGTTGATTTATGTTGATTTACCCATTTAAAATGGTGATTTTCCATAGTTTTTTGTATGTTTACCAGAGGGTAAATGTACCATTTTCTCATGATTTTCATGGCCTTCAAATCTTCCAGGGCCCCCAGGGCGGTGGCGCCTTGAAAGGTCATCTGGCGGTCGTTCAGGGCCTCTCCACCTGCGCGAAGGAGACATATCTTTAAGCGAATTGGGATTATTAGAGTTTGGATTATTACCCTCAGGTAAATTAACATAGACCCTGGCAGATAGGGGTTGGAAGACTAGTTTCCATTACTGTAAACATTGGCTATTTTCAGGGTCTATGTTTATTTACCAGAGGGTAGTTGGGATTATTACTATAGATGATCAGTAACCATTATATTGTCTATAGATTATCATCTAAATAATACAATAAATGACAATATATAATAAGAATTATTGTATCATCTATATTTATGATTTCAATATGGATAACAATTATATTGTATCATCTATATAACATAATATCCATTCAACTATAGTTGAACCATTATAATATATTCATGATCAGTTGAATAGATTATAATGGTTTGTTGAACCATCTACATCCACGAATATCCGTTCTAGTTGGTTCATCTATTGTATATTGGATTATATTATCATTATTTTTTATCAGTTGAACCATCTATATCATCTATATCCATGAATATGCACTCAACTAACATCAACTAACCATAATATTTTATACATCAACTAGCCGTGAAATATTATGGATTATTGGTTCAACCATCTATAGATCAACCATCTATAGTTGAATCTAAGAGCCAACATATTGGTGAATATGTCAACCATTATAATATACATACCTTTGTTGAACCATCTATCCATGAATATCCATCTATAACAGTTTAGTATAAATCAATCTAGTCGTAAATTATTGTTTGGTATTGTTCAACCATTTATGCCAACGTATGGAATATATTTCTTATAGTTGGTTGATTAATAGATGGTTGATCTAAAATTGGTATTTAGTTGGTTGATATCTAGCTGGAAATACACATCATCTCATGGAAAATCAAATAGACATATCTATGTATCTTGCTGCATCTTGCTGCTCAAGATCGAAGTGTAAACCGATTCTGCAACTGTCGTTTGCAGACAATTACATCAATAAATTCAATGAAACCAATCACTGCAAGGCTTGGGAAGTCCTCACCCTACAGCTGTCAAATTTGAAACTCCAATGGCAACCCATCTCTGTATCAGAAGATATCGGAAACCCGTGTCGAACGATTTGTCGAACGATTTGTCGAACTTCGCAGAAGGTCTTGGTGTAGCCTCACTGGACTTGTTCACGTCACCTATCTACTGTTATCTATATAATACAGTATTTGTTATAAACAATATGTGCTTATTGATATATTGATTAATATTGATTACACATATGCTATATAATTATATGTGATTTAAAATTGTAGGTTCTATATACATATAATAGTAGTTGATTACTAGTTCTAGAGATTCATTCCCAATAATAGATATTATGCTATGTAGATACTTATAACATGGATTCACATATTGTAATATCCATCAAGAACCAAGACTGGCAATGACCAGAACGCTTGTGGTTGGTATTTCCGCCACCGATAGTACGGCAAAAATCTGTTTTTTCCGGTTTTTCATATTTTTTTGCATGTAAAATGGTTGGTACAGGATATCATGGTCAAAACCAACCAATAGGATTTTTCACCAATAGGTTTTCAGACGCAGGAGGCGGTTGAAAAGGCTCTGGCTCTTGGTGACAAAAAAAGAGGTGGTGATCCGGAACACTTCAGTGGACGATCACAGGAAGATCCATTGAAATATCGAGCCAATTTTTCAGGAATAAGCGTTCCTAGTGAAACCAGAAAGGGGTCAACCAACAGTGATCAAGAAACCAAGTTGTGTCGGCGGTATCGCAAAAAAATGGGACTTCAGCCATCAGTTCACTGAAGGTCAAATCATGTGTTGTTTGATGTGAATCGTTGTTTTTTTGGGGGGGTACTTCGTTGACCAACCCGGGTATCAACTGAGTTGTTTCGTTTTTTTTTAAATAATATTGACTGAATTCCAATTCATTTTGGAACATGTTTGCAGACAATATATATATATATATGTGTGTGTAAATATAAACATGTATATACAATGTAAATTAATGTATCTATCTATATATATATATAATGTGTATATAGTCTAAATATAATGAAACTACATCGTGTATATATATATATAGTGTATATATAGTGTATATATAGTGTATATATAGTGTATATATAGTGTATATATAGTGTATATAACGTGTATATACAATGAATATATCGTGTATCTATAATGTACATATAATGTACATATGATGTATATATAATGTATATACCATGTGAATATACATAAGTGTGTATATATATATATATTATTATGTATATATATATATATTATTATGTATATATATATATATTATACCTAAACATATGAATAGAACCATGTGCGTGTATACCATCATATAACATTGAACATGTGTATGTACATACATGTATATATATATATATTTATGTACACAAATACACATAATAATCATACTTATGTACTTGTGATTCCTCACGCATGTATGTATATGTACATGTACGTGTATGTATAATTATGTATATACGTATATACTGTGTATATATTTACGCATGTAAATAGATATATACATATAATATATATATTTATGTATGTATGTATGTATGTATGTATGTATATATGTCAGTGTAATTGGTGGGTCAAAGTGGCTCATACCTACTGCAAGTAAAAGGGCCGTGGGTATGAGCCGCGTAGACTTTGGGTTTATCCATTCTATCCCCATGAAACCACTTGACAATATTCCAATTGATCACTCGTTGTTATGATTGTTTATCCCATATATATATATGTATATAGTATATGTAGCATCTGGGAACGGAATCGCAGCAATTAACAAGTATACAGAAGTATCAAATATGTAATATATGTACATATGTAACAAATATACACATTGATTTTCAAGATTTTTCAAGATCTATTTCTGGGTTTCTCCCATGTACTATGGCTTTCACCGAGACATTTCCCGGAACCTCAACGGCGCTGGACCAAGTTCGTAGCCGTTGGATGCGACCTGGGCGTCTCTCGGTATCCACGTCGAGGTCACCAGCGTCTCAATCAGCGAGACCGTGTGATTGTACGTGTGTCTATGTGATGTATATATGTTTATATATATATATATGTTTATATATATATGTTTATATATATATGTATATACATGTACATCCTCAGTACATACACACATATATATATACAGAGAGAATCTACATATATTGTGTTCATATGTATATATATATGTATATATAGTGCATGTATCGGTGCATGTGTGTAATATTGAATAATAATAATAATATCATCAGCTATATATTTAGATTAGCAGGTATACACCACATAACCAATCGTATTCACAACTGCATTGCATTTGTTGAATCTGCACTGATAACAGGGACCAAGCCGTCCTGGAAATGAATCGAGAATTTGTCGGCCCCTTCTAGCAGACAGGCTCACAATGAACCAAGGGTTCGTTCGGGTGCCTTTTCATCATTAGACGCAGGCAAGACTCAATAACCTGGATATATTTGATATATATATATATATTATATTTACCAAAGTTCACCAGCCTGAAGAGATAAGCTTACCTCAAAGCCCACACACATTTCAAACTCACTTTTTTTTTTCGCACAAAACACGTCAGTTTCCTGCTCAAAACATGACAAAACATGTGAGTGTTAGGTTTCAACCATTGTTGCCCCAACAATTTGTTTGTTGAGATTATCTTCCTGTCTTTTTCGGGTGTTTCAAAATAGGCAACATCCCATGTTATGTCGTAATTCTTCCATTTAAAATTGCGGGAACTGAGGTCTCTCCAAATTTTTGTGTAAACAAAACATAAAAACCGATTTAAAAACGGCAGAAAAACAGAGACTGTCTCAACAACCCAAGGATTCACTGGCCTAAATTTCAGGGAATATCCCCACAAAATATGGCCTGAAATATGGTACTAACGTACCTCCATTTTAGGATCCTGAAATTCCCATTGATCACCCTTAGTAAGTGGCTTATAACCCCAGTTATAAGTGGACTAACCTTACTCACCTTAGTATCCCCATTCACAGTTTAGGATTGGCTTCATATTTTTTGGGTGAAAAATGATGGAAAACTGCTAAGGCGTTGACGCACAGCACCACCAGGCTGGGATTCGCGGAGTCCTCGGCCGCTTCAAATGGGGGCATGGCTGGCCCAGTTTCATGGGGAATTCTGAGTCGCCAAACAAATGGTTATTTAACCAGGATTTACTATGATTTAGTAGGTTTTATGGTGATTTAATGGGATTTAATGGGATTTATCAATAGCTATAGAAATAGCCATAAATATAGCATCTATAGATATTTATAGGGAGATGAACATCCATTTACCAATATATATATATATATACCACCTGGTTATTTAACATAGCCATGGAACATCACACTTTTTAATAGTTAAACCATCTATAAATGGGCCATTTCCATGGCTATGTTAAATAAGCAGAGGGTACCAGGTAAACCATATCTAATTGAGAAAATTAGGTGCTCAATGACTTTTGGGGTATTCTATTTTAGAATAAAACCATTTACATTTATGTATTTGTGATGTGGGTTGGGCCAAACTTGCTTCCTTCAAAAGGAAGAGGAAAGAGAAGGAGGAACGGGTCTATCTGAGGTCTGGGGCTATCGCTAAGAAATCGCTATGGAAATCGTTATTTTTTATTTCGACTCAAAAGCGTGTACTCGAGGTACGAAACAACTTGAGACCTGGACATCATGCACATTTGTAGGTATCGCTGGGTGCCAATCGCTACAGTGTGTGTTTGGTGCACATGGCACACTTTCCAGACACTTTGGGGAGCTCTACGCCTACTCCCGAGTGACAAGTTCCATTTAAGTGCCATGGCCCTTATGAAGGAATGTTTACAGTAAGTCTTGGCCGGAAAGTGAACCGCACGTCAGGGTTGTAATGGGTTTTATCTAGGTACCTTTGCAGGGCTATGAGTCTATGAGGAAACTCTTCTATCTGGCTAAACACCCATCTTCACCACTGGTAGGAACCATTTACAAGAGCTGGGTAGCCAACTGGGATCCCTCTTTCGTACATCAAAAACACGCACTTCTACTACTGCTTATGGCTGTTTCATCCCCATAGTTCATTGTGATTTTTCACATTTTCCAGTACAAAACTCACCAATCTTATCATCTTCACAAGTTTTCGGAAAATCATTTGATATGTTTCCCTGTTTCCCCGTTTCATGGGGGTAAAATCCCTGTATCACGGTGGCTAAATCTCATCTTTTCCCCATTTCATGGTTGTTAAATCAACCATTTTCCACCCGCTTCACTGAGATTTTGAGATTTGCCGGAAGATTCTTACATGGGGTTCCCCACAGATTCACCTTAAATGGTGGATATTAGGGTCAACAAACCATAGAGTAAGTTCATGGTTGTTGGATCCCATAGCCCTGGTGAATGAATTTTCACATAGCTCTGGTCCAGTGGAAGCCGTTTCCATCGCATCTCAAATAATTTTTGCACCATTTTGTTCCAATTACCTCAGGGTCTACTAGCTGACTAGCCCCATAATAATTGCCATAAAAAAAACATTCAATGGGGTTTATTGTTTAATCAGTTATAAGTTATAATCAGTTATCAAAAGGGCATAATTAGATAGGTTGTATCAATTTCTTGTTGAACTATCTCTATGGGTATATTACCAGAGGGTATCTTGGGATTGTTGGTTAATCAGTTAGATTAACCATCACTATTTAAATTATTATCATGATTGAAATTCATGGCTAAAATCCGTGGGTTAATCTGACATACGTAGGCTATCCCAATTTCAATCATTATATCACAAGGTGGTGCCCCCCTCAGTTATGTTTGTTTATAAACCACAGTAGCTAGTTTGATATACCTACCATAAACCCAACAGTCATTGGAGTTGTGGCATGACCCTGCACCATTCACAATCAATTAATGGGTGCTAGACACCATCCCGATGAATGGTAGCTTTATGGCTTTGGGTTTCCAACGTTGTCCCCATTTCAATCATTATATCACTGGTTGGTGCTATACCTACGCCTCTGAAAAATATTAGTCAGTTGGGATAATTATTCCCAATATATGAACAAAAAAAAACATGATCCAAACCACCAACCAGATCATATTCTATCACCATTAAGTCATTAAGCAGTGAGCATAGATGTCCTTTTTCCTACTGGTTGGTTGATTCATAGAGGGGCACCCACATTCAACACCTGATAGGTAAATCATGTTACACTGGTATATCAAACCGCCCCTCTCTTTTTCCTAAAAGGACAACCCAACCTGAAAAAGGGGAAGTACTGTAGCATACAAAGCCATAGAACTTAGGGCAAATCCCCTGACATAGCCCCACAATGCCCCAATAAAATTTTTGTTGGGCCTCATGGTACCTCCAATATCCTCCAATCAATCGGCTCCTCATTTTGGGCCACCCTTCAGTCATCGTCGTGAAATCCCCAGAGGAATGACACGAATTAATAGGCACTAATTAATTGACACACATGAAATAATGGATGCAGCCTGATGCCATCCTCAGGAGGTCTGCCAGGATCCTCATGATAGATTTGGCAAGGACAAGTCACGTCACGTCCTGTGCTGCGCAAGGGGCGCGCCTCCTGTGAGATGGCAGATGGAAGCTGCACTCCTCGTCCTCGTCATCTGTCAACTTGGCACACACTATTATGTTGAGTCGACAAGTTCCGCTTCACCTTACTTGGGCATCCCACGAATTGTGAATGGGTCATAACAGGTCAAAAGCCCCCAGTTAGGTTAATGGAATACCCTCTGGTGAACTAACATAGCAATGGAAAGATCCACCATTTATAATGGGAAAATCCACTATTTCTATGGCCATTTTCCATTGCTATGTTAGTTCACCAGAGGGTATCCCCATTTGGGGGGTTCCTAAGTCATGGAGCTACCCCCATGTACGGGGCTTCTCCAAGTGGCATAGTGGGGCGATGTCACCTGGGGCATCTGCGACCTGCGCAAAGGTGAAAAACCCAAAGATGTTTTGATGTGATCTTTGTGACATTTTATAGGATCTTTAGTTTAGGTGATTTGATATGATCTTGTATGTTTTTTCAGGATTTCAAAGGAGTTTTAATGATTTTTAGAGGAGTTTATATGATCATATGATTTTGTGGAGGTATAATTCACCTGGTTTCCAGCATCAAAACTGGCGACAAACATGGTGATCCAGCATGGTGATGTAAAATGGATACACGTTGGTACTGACGAGCAGTTTGCCAACTGGAAAGCATCACCATTTTGAAAAAAGGGATCCATCATCGAAGCAAATGGGGCATGGCTTCCAGAGCTATGTGAATTTACTGGTAATAGTGGCGTGTTCATAGATGAATCGATTGATAAGTATTCATAGATTTCATAGTCTGTGTACTCATAGATTGTGAAAGAGTTATGGGCTCTTCGGCTCTTCGATTGATTATTGCATGATTATTGTGTCACTTTGCAAACAGCTTCTAACATGCTCTAACCCTGGTTATAAGAGAACTAACCCCACTTATAGCCCATTCTTGAAAACCATATGGATAACCTATTTACTAAGTGGGATGAATCACATAACAACGGATTGTGAAGGATGACTTGAACGTGGAATAATATGTTGACAAATGGGTGATGTGTCTATTAATCCTGACGAAATGGATGATGTTGCCAATTCAATGGCCATTCCACCCGAATTGGAGCTAGCTATACCACGGTATACCATATATAAGGCTTATTTTTCAGGGCGAAATTTCAGGGGATCTAGCCCCAATTTCTGCCTGAAAAATGGTACCTATCTCCCATTGACCGATGGATTCAACGGATCACCCCGATTCATGTCTAGAGTCTATTGATATTAATGTAGATTAAAAAAATATTGGGTTCTTAAGATCCATGAAAAAAATCATAGTGAGATTATGATTATTATATTATTGATTATTAATCCATGTTCAATTATTAGTGAGATTATCAATTGAATCTATGGATATCTATGGATAATTGAACTGCGGAAAAGAATATCATCATGGACTATCATCATGGATTAGTGAATTATATACCGTTGTTATTATCAAGGCGGTATATAACTCCAAAATAAATCATCATATGACATTCCATTATCTTAATCCATGATAATTTATCGATGATAATACATGATCATCACAACTTTTTGGGGCAAAAAAAGTAATTTCCCCCAAAAGCAGATCTGAACATAGTGGGAAAGAAAGCAATATTAGTAAATCATGATGATCCATAAGAGTCATCCATAAGCACTGAGACTGGTGGTGGGGTGGCTAACCAACAGTGCAAAGAAGATTAAGCCAACAGTCGCAGTGCTGCAGTGCTTGGTATCGCCACCTCAGCATCAGTGATGCCACCTACACTGGGCTTTCAGGTCCAAGTTTGTGCACTACAGTAGCCCCATTCATACCCCATTCCCCCATTGAATTTCTCTATCAAATCACCAACGACGCACGCACAAAGTGCGCATCTTTGTGCCTCAAACTCCGAGTTGTGGGCATGTACTCGAATCTCACCTTGGAAGCAGATGCTGCTCCGCGGCCATTGCTAGCTACATGTTTATAGCGATTTGGATGGATTCGGAGCATACCAACCCGCACAAAGGGTGAAACACGTGTTTCCAGGATCTTTGAGATGATGGTTCATGAATATCGTTTCAGTGTGCCACTGTTCTATCTATTTTGCGGTTGCTAGTAGATATATCCACGGAATCTATGGTCAATGAATACCTGGGGTAGCGCCTGCAGAATCTGTCGAGACAAAAAAACGAGCACCGTTTTAGATGACCAGCATAGCTGCGAGCTCGTCATGCTCATCACTTGCAAACTATAGTTCGTTTGCTAAGTTGGTGAATGTTTAACTCCAATCACTATGGCTTATGATATGTTGTGATACTTATGTATACTTATAACTTTAGTATGTTTTTTGGGGCAAACAAAACCTCATAACTATAGGGAAATCATGGGGGTTAGCAACATACAACTGGGTCAACCCCCCTTTTGGATGATGTCCAGCAAACCATACCTGAGGGTATGACAAAGGTTCAAAGATTGAAAAATGCCATACTGATTCAACTACAGTATCATTTCATGAAATTCATGATTTATGTCATCTTACTGATTGATGAATTTCATGATTCAAACAAAGTATCATACTGAATCAAAACAGTGCTTTCATGATTTCATACTCATTCATGATATGGTGAGATGAACAAAGTTCACATACCCGCATGCGCATCGGTGACCAACTGTGAACCCCCGATCACCCCCGTACCGATCAAAGATTATCTCCAGGGCGATTTGAGGTGATCCTCCCCAGAAACCAATGTGCCAACGGAAGTTTATTTCTGGCTATACCTCTATCTAAAAGATTATATGTTTAATGACCCCCCGTTAAATGGGATGGTTATTGGTTTTGCCACATTATGGTATATATATATATAATTATGTATATATATATATGGTGGTTTCAATAGTCATGGGGGGTACCCCAATAGCTGAATGAATCATAATGGAAAACCTTAAAATAAAATGGATGATTTAGGGGTACCCCTATTTTAGGAAACCCCCATATATATGTGTGTACATATATGTATATCATGATATATCTACAAGGCCATCTACAATTCATGTCAATTCATGGGGTTTATTAACCGACAAACATAGCTTTGTCGGCACCACCTTGCAAGTATCGGTATTCTTCTCACATATTCACCCGCTCGCCAGCAACGATTTGGTTTGATTTGGGTCTTGAAATAACCAATCACTTTCACCATGCAAATATCCCAATTACACGGCTATGATCAATAACCAGTTCGATATACAATTTGCAGATACGGCTATGATCCCAATTTGATCAATATCCCAATGTGGTTATTTCAAGCCCCATTTTCAGACAAACCCATTTTGGACAAACATACAGTACACAGTAGCACTGTATATATTGCAAAGTGTAGTGTACTTTTTGGGTGTATATACATATATATATATATAGCCAACAAACCAGCTAGTATGACCTGTGGGAAAAACATATAAACATATAATCATCCTGAAGTCGATACAATATATGATACAATATGATATGTTCAAACCTATTCCCATAGCGAGGATGATTAAAAACAACCATATCTTAATGATCTACTCCAGGAGGACATATATATATAGATACACACCAACAGGGGTTTTCGTCGCTGCAAATTTTACTCCCAGTTTGTTTTTTCAAAGGTCCTAGGGCTCCCAGCGGTCCTCGCATGAACTCGGTATTGGAGAGCGAAAAGCACAACGTGACGATGAGACACCTGACGTTGAAAGCTTGACCACGCTGCCACAGTTTGTCATACAGTATATATATATAATTATATATATGTAAAATATGGGGGGTTCTTAAAATGGGGGATCCCCAAGTCACCACGGGTTTCGATACTCACATACCGAAAATACGTAAAACCTCCATATGAGCTCAGTTAGTTCAGTTCATTATGTGAGCTCTTGGGTTGATGGTGATTATACCCTCTGGTAAACTAAAAAAGTTGTGGAACATCACCATTTTAATAGGTGAATCAAACTAGTTTCACTGAGCCAAATCCATGTTTGGTGAATTCCCTCAACCAAAACAAACAAAAAAAGGACAGTAGCTGCAGTGACTGGTTTGTGGTTTTTCGTCACCTCTACAAAAAAATCAACATAAAGTTCTTGTCAGTTGGGATCATCTCAAAATTCGTTGAACACAAAACAGCTTCGAAACCACCAAGTCATTGAGCCCCCAGAGGTTTCGATGGTTTGGTCATGCCGTGGGAATCATCACCATGATCATGACCATCATCCTATATAGAATCAACATATGTATAATGAAAAAGAGATTATAACATATTTAAAAAAAATAGTGTAAATATATTATGATATTATTATGAAATTATATACAGTATATATAATTCTATATACATATATATATATGGATATCATCTCCTGTTTTTCTACAAAGGGTAGAACACGAGAACGAGTCATCTACCAGCCATGATTTATCACTTCTATCCACTTATAACTTATACCCAATTTTTTTCATGCTTAAAATCATGAAAATTATGACCAATTTAAAGTGAATCCACTTAAACTATCTTAAGCTCATAAAATTATCCACCTTACAATGACTTATCAAAATGACATTTTTTCCGAGAACAAGTCCCAACCGCGCATGACGCCTCCAAATACTGAGCCACTTGGAGCAGCAAGTCCTGGCCAAGTCGCGGATTACACTTGGACCTCCATGGACAATTTTTGGATCAAACATGTTGGATTTACCCAAAAGGATTTGTGGCATTTTTCATCTGCAGAATTTTCGAAAACTGGGGATTTGAATGGAATTAGCCTCCAATAAAAGAACATATCGATATGGAAAACTCACCATTTATAGAATCTATAGATTATTTTCGGGGGAAAAACATGTGTATTAAGTATTTGTTTTTCATCTGCTGGAAGGCAAAAGAACTATAAGCAGTGTTCAAAACGCTTCGTCATCCGATTTGATTGGCTGGTTGATGGGCGTAACGCATCACAAAGCCTCTTGGTCACTGCTCACAAATGGCCAGACAAAGTCACCGAAACTTACAAAAAAATAGATTGGTTTACCCTCTGGTGAACTAACATAGCAATGGAAAATCAACATTTTTAATGGGAAAATCCACTATAAATAGCCATTTTCCATTGCTATGTTAGTTCACCAGAGGGTAAGGGAAAATCTACAGGAAACTATGGACTTTGCCATGAAAAAAAAGGACTTTCGTGTCGATTTTCCCAACCCATTCCTGTGATTTTTCGGTGGATTTCTTCGGGTCAGACCCGTGCCTTCACCGGCTGGTCCCGATTCATCTCCAAGGAATGCCTCGACGTGAATCGCGAAACCGATGTGTAGTCTCTGTTGCCATCTAATATCATGGTGATATACTAGCATCATCTATATTAATATCATCTATCATAATATCTAATAATGGTATCATGGTAATATCTAATATCATGGTAATATCTAATATCATGTGTATCATCTATCATAATTAAATATGGTAATATTACTATCACATGGTTTCTAGCATCATCTAATATACTAATATCATGTGTTCTTACATTATCTAATATCATCTATTGTAAAATTATCATTTATATAGTGTCATCTAGTATCATCTAATTTCATATAATATCGTTTAATAATCATTAACAGTGGTTGTCTGGTGGTTGATTAGTTGTAGTGTGAACAACCCAATGCCATAATCCTACCATTTGGGGATGGTAAATTCGCCACCCATTGAAATGGTGTTTTGGGGGATGGTTGATCGTTGGGTTTATCACATTAGTCAAATATCATCGAACATCATCTGGTGCAAAAAAATCTGGTGCCTACTGATAGGTATGAATGGGCTAGGCGTATGAGGGTTTGTCCTATGTATATAGATGTTCTCTCTGTCTATCTATTATTCAAATCTGTGTCTACATATCAAAATATGAAAATGAATATCTTCAATGTGCCATTGAATTACTTTACTTCGAGTGATCCCCACCATGACATTTATCGATTTGTTACTGGCAAATCTTCTGGCATCCTATCTGACATATCTTCTGGCATTCGATCCGGCATTCTATCTGGCATATTTTTGACACTTTTCTGGCATTCTATCTGGCATATCTTCTGACATTCTATCTGACATATCTTCTGACATTCTTTCTGGCATATCTTCTGACATTCTGTCTGGCATATCTTCTGACATTCTTTCTGGCATTCTTTCTAGCATTCTATCTGGCATATCTTCTGACATTCTTTCTGACATTCTGGCATTCTATCTGGCATATCTTCTGACATTCTATCTGACATCTTTTCTCACATTCTTCCCGTTGAGGTCCGGCAGTGCCCACTGCGATCTGGAAGTCGCGGTTGAGGTCCGGCAGTGCC
>Ga0126342_10008554_pt1 | contig 18356 bp, 16 predicted proteins | sample Cyp1metagenome_FD_92528 | JGI IMG/M metagenome (GOLD analysis project Ga0126342, IMG submission 92528) | Coral microbial communities from Lord Howe Island, Old Settlement Bay, Australia - Cyphastrea 1 metagenome | ecosystem: Host-associated > Invertebrates > Cnidaria > Coral ...
CGTTGCTTTTCTTTGTCCAAAATTTTTCGGAGGAAGACGCGGTGGAATTTGGGATAGCCTTGAAGGATGTCCAGAACATCTTCCAGCAGCTTTGTCAGGCAGATACGTGGAATTTTCTCCGACAGCAGCTGAAAGTGCAGAGACGTGAGCGTACGATCCAACACTACCATCAGGCATGCGGCATGCTGGCCGACCACTTGGAACAGCAGCCACTGCCTCCTATTCAGCGGACCTATGGGCGCCAGCGCATCATCCTACATGCTTTCGCAGGAAGACGAAGGCTGGGGGACATTCAATATTTCCTCGAGCAGCAGTATCCCGCAGAGCAACAGTACATGCTGACTGTGGTATCACTTGATATCGTAATCAACAAGAAGTGGGGAGACGCGATGCGAGAGGAAACGAGGAGCATGTGGATCAGGGCTATCAGGGAAAAGTTCGTGGTTGCCTATGTTGCCGGCCCTCCATGCGAAACCTGGTCACGAGTCCGGGGAGTAGATCAGAAGGAGCAGACGTCGGAGCAGGTCACGGACACCCGCAGTCGACTCCCTCGAGTTCTTCGTGATGAAGCTGATCTGTGGGGGTTCCTGTGCCTGAGTTTGCGCGAGTTGCAGCAGGTCATCACAGGCAATGGGCTCCTATGCTTCTCTTTGGAGGCGCTCCTTGAGATTGCTCTTGCTGGTAGTGTAGGATTGCTGGAACACCCAGCAGAGCCCACGGATCTCCCAGGTGCTGCAGCCATCTGGCGACTTCCGGTTTTAAGGGTTCTGGCTCAATTTCCGGGGGTTTTTCGGCTCCGTTTTGCACAGGGTTTGTTAGGTTCTAAAACCCCAAAACCCACCGAACTCCTTTGTGTGAATCTCCCTTCCATGCTCCATTTTCTCCATTTGTACAGAGTTAGAAAGGAGCTGCCGATAGGACAGGCGGTAGGTCGAGATGCGAGAGGAGACTGGAAGACTACCAGTCTAAAGGAGTACCCTCCGGCTTTTTGCCGCGCCATTGCGGCTGCGATTCGTTCAGTTTTTGATGACTGTGACATCTCTGACGAATCCACGTCAGTGCCCTCAGACTTCATTGAACTTTGCAAGTCCATGCAGGCTACTGAGTATGGAGACTACATAGGACATGATTTTGCAGGGTAAACTGACAGGTACAGATCACAGATGAATTCAGCTGAGACATGCAAAGCCGCTGCGGATGCAACAATGAGCGTCAGCAAAAAAATATACATTATTACATAGTTTTCATCTTGGGTTATACAAGTAAAGTTAAGTAAACCAGAGATCAAAATAATCCCGGGATCAAAATCCAGACCATCAAACTCCCGCCTTGAAGCCGGACCTCCTCACTTCTACAATCTCACCCTCACGCAGGTAGACCACGTCCTCAGTACTACAGTACTGTTGGAAATATGTATATATATAACACAACTATAGATCTACATATAACTATGGATAACTATCTATATAACTATAGATCTATAATGATCTATATACTCTCTATCTATATATAACTTTCGCGAACTCGAAAAACAACTTCCGCGAGGGTTACCAACGCGAGGGTTACCAACGGTCTTCGCAATTGAAACTCTTTACAAGGACCTTTAGATCGATTACCATATATGTAATTTTATGTATGTATACATTGTTAATATCTATAAATTGCATATCTATATTACAGTCAATATCTATAATCTATAGCATTTTCAGAAAACTGATGTTTCTTCAAAAAAATCATGGTGTCGGTGCCCCAGGTGGCCCCAGGTGGCCCCTGCTGGTGGCCCCTGCCTTGGTGTGCTCCACAATGGCAGAGGCATCGCTGGCCAACATGTTCTCTCCATGTCCCACCTTGGAACGACAGATCGCAGATAGAAGTAATGAAGGATGATGTGAAATAGTGGGAATATATATAATATTATAATATATATATATAACATCATATATATATAATATTATAATTATATATATATACAACTAATATAGCTATAATGTGCTATGATTGTGCTATAAGACTACAATCTATTTCAATATAATTACATGATATTATATGCTTATATCTTTTGACATGTGGACCAAAAAATATTTAATGATGTGGACCCGAAGAAGCCATGCAAAAGTTGAGTCTTACATGGATGTCTGACTAAGACTACCAGGTGACTATCTCCACTAAGCGTCCCACTCCCAGAATCAAAGGAGATCCTTTTCGAGCTCCAATGATTAGGTCAGGATCGTCCTGCAGATTGGCTTCCAGAAGTTTCAATATGCCCATTGCAACTTCAGAGCTTTTGCCCAGCGCCGGACTTTTTGCTTTCGAGAAGAAGCATCCACATCACTCATAGAAGAACAACGCCTGCAGCTTCAACTGGTGCAGTTTTTGTGAAGCGACCAGCTACCTATCCACTCCTATGCTTCAATGTGAGAGAACTCATCCGCAAACTGTGGCCGTATATGCCATGCACCAGTGACCAGATGTGAATCAAACATAGCGCCACAAACGCGTCACATGTTTTGATCCCGCTGCGGCACAGAATTCGGCTTCCTAGGCTGTGCAGCTGTGGTGAAACAGGTTCCCCACACGGCACTGTGCCGTGATGCGGGGAAGTTGGGGGTGTTTTGATGGGTGTTTGGCATCTATGACAACCAGGCTCAGGCCGGTTTGTTTGAAAATAGGGTACAGACCCCCAAAAATACCAAATACAATTTAGGCTAATCATCATTTTCGCATTAGAATGACCAGATAACCGGGGTAAATTCCCTATTTTCAGACATACCACTGACTTGCCGAACATGCTCACAGCGTCGCCCAACATGTGCAACAAATGCGTGAGACGCTGCAACACTGGATAGCGATGGCATCGGCATTAGCGCAGGTCCACATAGCGCCAGAGGGATTTCTTATCCCACCAGTTCTGTACAGGTATCCTCCCCTCTGTACAAGCTGCATCCAACACAAAGGTTGGGCAAATATGACACTGCATCGACAATCATCAATGCTTCTGCTGCAATCGAATATCATAGTTCCGGACGGCAGACACAATTGTGGACAACTTCTTTTCAACCAAGCAAATCTCTTGTTGCAGTTCCACACAACGAGGCCTTGCCTTGAACTTGATGGTCTTTGTGTACGAGATGTGGTACAGCTTTGCCATGGCATGCAATGCTGCCATTTCTGCAGTGCTGTCCCCAAGAGCCACCAAGTTCGCAATGGTCTGAGAGTTCTCCTTCACTTGACAGAAGGCCTCAACCTTCCATTGTGTTGGATCATCTGGAAAACGTTCCTCAAACTTCGCTCGTGCGCTGATGATTTCCACATCACTCAAGTGCTTCGCAAGCGTTGGCAAGTGCCTGCCACAGCTGTGCTCCACCCAGCCTTCAATCGCATTGGTGATGATGATCACAGTCCCTAAGGTTTTCGCCAATTCCAACAACTTCAAAGCCTCTTTTTCTAATGCCAAAAGTTCTTGGTTGCTGGGCGGCTTTCCGCTTTGCAACGCTGAGGTACACAAAAGCGTGTCATCCCAATCAAAAATGATCAGAGTACAGTGTTGCCGAGGTCTCTCCTCCCTTGGCTTGTAGACAGTATCTGCTGCCGGTGGTGGCATGCCATTTGCGATGCCAAGCTTAAACAAGTACTTCCTGTTGGATGGTTGTGGTTTCTCAAAGTCCTCCTCTGGGGTAGCTTCGCCTTCTGACCCACGAGGGGTCCCTTCCTCAGCAACTTCAAAACGAGGAGTCGAATCTGAAGTCGGTAAGCTGGGGTCTAGTCCTTTATCTGTCGAATCAGCTGTGTCAGCTGATGGTGACATGGGACAGAACACCGCAATGAACGAAAGATACAGCCGTGCTGCCAAAAAGGTTCCCGAAATCTGCTGTGTTTTTTGAGCACGGACTGCAGAGTAATTCACAGCTGCATTTTCAGGGGGAGAACTTGTAGAAAATGGAGCTTTGAATCATGGTACATGTCTATATGTTTCATATAAGTCTGAATCTATATGTGTACATTCATATGCTGTGGAAACATCATTTGGGCCCCGAATTTGATCCAAAGCGAAACTTCCCTACCTTTGCGCATCCACAACTCGGGCCTCCTTCATGGGGTTGTTTCTTTGTTTCCTCGGGTACTCAGGGATACTCCCATCAAGGGCATCCAAACATGTTCATCAACTGCTCAAGTATCAGGTTGTGTTCAAACACCGGAAACATCCTGAGCACTGGGCAATTTGTTTCGCAACAGCAGCATCATGCTGCGGCAAAGATTACACGGCTGAAATTCCCAGCCAAGCATGGCAGCATGGGGGTGTATTTGTGGCCTTGCGGGGGTGCTTGTCAGCTGGTCGTTTTGATGGTGCACACCAAGTTGCCTTGAAAGGCTCGCCACTGAACATGTGATTGATCGTCTGCTGGTGAGTGTTCATAGCAGCCAGGTGTTTCTACTGATTGCTTGAGGCGGTCCAAATCCATCGGTAACATATTCAAGGCACTTCAACCACCACAAAAATGGTGATTGCACTCAAACTACACGATGGACAACAATGGGCCATATGAATTCCATAATCTGCATGCAACTAGGTATATAACGGTATATATATATACAGTACATAGTTTCAGCCCATACATGCTTGATTGATGGTTTAAACCCACGCAGAAATAAGCTTGCAAAGTTGATTGGGATCAGCATCCGTTCTTTGGCTTGAATCTTATGTCTAAAAGCACTGAAACCATCAGCCAAAGGGTCATTCTAAACATCATGCAAAACCTTCACACGTGATTCACCAACGGGCTTTCTCCTCAAGTCCAACATCATTTATCTTCTTTATCATCATCATTCCTTTAAAACGGTTTAGAAAGATCATACTTTCCTACATTATCCCAACATATCCCAACCATGACATAAAATGGCCATAGCTTGCATGTAAATCCCTAAATTGGTTACTGGCTCATGGCACCCTGCTACCCTTCTGCTCAAAACAAATCAGCTTGCGGATGTTCTATGATGTTCATCCACCAAAAATCTGGTGTTCCAAAGGTAACTTACCCTCTGGTAATTTAACATAGCTATTGAAAATGGCCCATAGAAATAGTTGATTTACCTATTAAAGATGGTGATTTTCCATAGTTTTACATTAGTTTTCTAGAGGGTCAGATCCATCTCTTGTCCTGGAAGATGAAGGCCACGCCATAGGCCCCTTCGCAGAGTCGCAAAGCTGTGGCCACCACCTGGTCCGAAGTGTTCCCTCCCAGTGGGTCATTTGAGTGTCAGCATGTGACACTAGTGACATCTAGTGACTATGTATAGTTGGCTATGACATGTTATAAATTCCCATTGATATCATGGCAATTTTATAGTTGGGATTTATCATGATATCCTGGTGAATATCCCTCTATTCCCTGGAAGATAACAGTAAATCTCCATGAAAATCCCATGAAACCATGTTGTATGATCGATACCCGGCCGGTACGGCCAACTGCTGCCTCCAGCCAACTGGCACCATCCATCTGCATTTTCAAGTCCTGAAAAGCGCACTGAAAATAGTCCTCATACCCTCTGGTAATTTAACATAGCTATTGAAAATGGCCATTTATAGCGAATTTTCCCATTAAACATGGTGATGTTCCATAGTTATGTTAGTTTACCAGAGGGCAACTGGCATGTGCCTGTGCACACATTCAACTCATGTCAATTTCATGAATCTGAGACTTGGCCTATCCTGAACCAAGTGCGCCAAGAGTTCAGTGTCAGTCTGGCTGAGGAACTGGTAGCCTTTGCTTGACAGCCTCATGCTGAAGCGCAGGAACTGGCTGGAAGATAATCCCAGAAGTGGTGAATGTGGTGCTTGTCATCCGCCACTAGGATTCAGACTGCTCCTTGAGTGCCCTATGATTCTCAATAACACCGTTGTGCACCACCGCAATGCCTCAAAGATTCAGCCGTGGGAGGTCATCCCTGTTGAAATCAATTGGGGTTGCACCAAATTTGGACCATTCCATCCCATGGTTTACAGTACATATCATCATTTCCCCTTTCAGCCATCAAAAATTGGTGGCAAGACAAATTCCATTGACTCCAGTGAGGAATCAAACATTATTGATACTTAGCAGCTTGGCTCCCCCTTTTTGCTGGTGGACTCGCTATTTTTGCTGCTTAAACCGCCAGTTTTCTGGGTATTTGTAGATCATTTTCCTAGGGAAACCATGGCTTTTAACCACATCTTAAGGCATCCACTGGACTGCGAGGTGGCATGAGGATGCGCATTGATGTCAGACGGCTTTCCATGGGTTGCCCATCTCGTGTGCCTCCATGGCAGGAAAATGGCTGCATATGGCTGCTACTGCTGCCTGAAAATCTAGGAAAAAAAAACATAAAATGATGGCTATTTAGTGGTTTGTGATCAACTTAAATTAATGTCACCCAATCTCATGGCTGTAATTGGGCACCCAAATATCAATTCCTGATGAAAAACAACCTCTAGGAATGGAATAGGGAGTTGTCCACTGACAGGCTAGATTGCCACAGGGTGATCTTTCTGCTTCGCAACATTTACAGGACATTGAAGCCGACGACCCTCCAGTTTCGTGTCAACACTACATAATGAATGAATAGCTTGTCAATAACTATAATTAATCATACTTAGTGAAAGCATATGGAGGTTTCTGGAAATGGTGGTACCCCCAAATCATCCATTTTTGTCGGGGTTTTCAATGAAATAAACCATCCAGCTATTGGGGGTACCCCCATGACTTAGGAAACCCCCAGATAATCGACAGTAATCATCATTAATAAACATTAATCAACATTAGTCAACATTCATCAACATTCATCAACACTGAGTCACTGAGTCTCTGAGTCGCTGGCGCAATTCCCAGAGTGCCTTTCACCGTGTCAGATGCTTTGGACACGTCCTCCTCTAAATTGGCAACCTGCAACCGCTGATCCCCAAGATGGACCCATTCTGGGGATTTCTGGGGGTTTTAAGCGGAAGATCATGAACCATGGAATTCTGTTCGGTAACACCCAATGGTCAGAGAAATGATGAGAAATGAAAATGTTTGGAGTCAATTCAGATGATTCAGATCTTCCCGAATCTTCCCCTCAGCACCTTGCCAACCTTCTTTCGCACTTTCAACGGCACTCCATGGATGCCAATGCCAGCTGAGTCATATCCCCGATACCTCTAGGGCTTCGACGCAGCAGATCATGGTTCTCAGGATTTCCAACCCAACTATAGCCTATGGAATAGTGATAGATGTCCGTTTTGGAAAAAAAGAAAAACACTATATCCATGGGCCCATGGGAGATCATGGGAGCATGATGGAGTATGTTGTTCTAAACATCAGAAATGGCTCAACAATGCTCAACAGTGGCGTGTCGCTTTGGACCGACTGGCATGGACAGGCCATACAGGGCAGCTAAGATCTCGACTCCAGGCGCTTGAGGGCAGTGATCAGCAAAGCGGCTGCCTCCTTGTCACCAATGTACGCAAAAATTCCACACATCGGCACCTGTGCAGCGCTGGGAAAGGGGTTGGAAAGCCCTAACTCGGGCTGTCCCCCAAAAAAGTGGAGAAGACTCCAATTTCCAGATGGCCTACCTAGATTTTATGTGGAGATAACCATTGCCTGGTATCCTACTGTTCAGCCCAAAGTAGCTGCTGGTAGGTTTAGATGGTTCTTCATCTCCCTCGAATAAGTGGGAAAATCTTGGAATACATGATATAAATCGGATTGAACTCATTAAAGTGGAAAATCTTCGAATTGAATTGCGGTGAGGATCCAGATTTGACCCAAACCCAAGCCCATTGCTGCGCAGTTCGGTGTACCTCAAGGAGCACATGGTATCCTCCGCCCAAGTGGCGATGTCAACTTGAGCCAGAACAAGTGGGCCAACGTGGCATTGCCAGGAGGAAAACCGACGAAATTTAGGGAAGTCGGGTGATGTCCATGATTTATCATGTTAACATTTTTACATATATATATATATGTGAATTATATGATTCCATGTGCATATGTATATAATTATATATATATATATAATTATATATATATATATGTATATATATATATGTATATAATTGTGTTATATATATATATATGTATACAATTATATATATATATATATGTATATAATTATATATATATATTGTATATAATTATATATATATGGTTGTAGATCAAAACCCTGGTACATCCTGGTACCCTCAGTGAACATCGACATAGCTGAAATATGCATGTTCATTCCCCCCAAAGTCCGGCAATTCAAAGATCTATGTCCCCTCCTTGCAGAGGTTACATCCCAACTTATGGGGTCATCAACCAGTCTGTATCAACAAGTATCAACTATATATATATATATATATTATAATATATATATATATATAAGATATATATATATATAATATAATGCATATAATTATATATATAATACATATATATATATATTCGATGGCTGTAACTCAGTTCTATCCCAAAAAAAAGAACTATGTTCCAATGGTATCTCCATGTTTATGCATCTTTGTTGGTTAAACCAGCCATTTTCTGTGGCACATCTCGATTTTCAACGCGCCTTCTGGCCCATGCGTGGGAAATGGGCTGCTTCCAGGCCAGCTGCTGTTGTTTTCCATGGCGAGCGTTCCAAGGGGCAAAAGTAAGATAGATGGGTCGCCTGGCCACTGGTGTGTAAATGATGTGTATGTATATATATATATGGTATACATATATTACATTCTGATGTATCATGTAGATCGTACCCAGGAATATGTTTTCTGATGATCAGTCTTGACATTTGGAATGATACATCTATTTCAAAAATATGTTCGTTTGGGTATATTATATGATCTAATATGATCTATTTATTGATAATCTAAATATGATATTATAATAGTTTAATGGTATTTGATATGATATTACAATACCATTTAACATTGATAATAGGATATTATATTGGTATATATTGGTATATCATTAATTATCCTATTATTGATCATTGATCCCAATATGATATTATATGGTATTTGGGATCTATCATGATATATAGATTATCTTATTTGATATACCATATTTATTAGATAATCTATTATTAATATTATTGATAGTCTAAATATGATATGATATTATAATCCTGGGACAACAACACTGGGTTCAAAGTCTTGATCTGCAAGCTGAGGACTTCAAACCCGGCCTTGTCCTGATCGACAAATGGAATTCTTTCTTGGAGGTTTAACTGGGAAAAAACATATTCCACATTTTCACATGTTAAGAAACTACATAAGAATGGATAAGATGTTAAGAAACTGTATAAGAATGTTTAAGAATGGATAAGATGGTTTATAAGATGGTTGTCACGGACTTGTTTTAAACTGGGATGCACATCCAAGTAGTAAAATGCACCAAGTACCAGCAACAGATCGCATGAAAAGGGCTCCAGACTTTTCACTTCACCGGGTGGTCCCTGATCGACGTGAAACATCCACTGGGCTACGGGCTTACCACTTTAGCGGATGCCCTCTCTAGCCGTTTTGCCAGTTTCATTAGCGATGGTATCGTCTGCACCCTGGCCGCGCCCAAGGCACCCAGGGTTGAGTCCAAAATGTCATGTTCCAAAAAATAGGAGTTCGTTGTTGTTTGCAGTCACCGTTTCAATCTATTCCCTCTTTGATACAAAAATAGCCTCAGTCCAGAGATGTCGCAAACTTCGTGGCTTGTTGCGATTGAAAATAGCCTGTTCTGAGTTCAGGGGAAGACCTTATCTTGCTTCAACAGCACTGAGTATGTCAACCATCGTGACCAACCATCAACGTCAAAGAATGGGATCATTACTTTCCACCAAAAAAAATGGCATGGCACCCATAAACTATAAAATTGAGTACTATAACATGTTATAACCGTCAAAAAATGTACTTTCGTTCCATTATGTTTAATTTCTAACTCCGAAGAAACATGGTATGGTAATTAATATAGTGACTAAACTAGACTATGAAAGCAAGCAACCAAAAGCGTCACCGCCAGCAGGGCTTCTCAACTATGGTCGCCTTGGAGATGAAGTACTCCGCGATGTCTGGGTAGCCATAGGCAAAGAGGAAATGAATTCCAGTGTTGCCTCAACTCCGCAATGCGAATCATTGGACTTCAATTGATGATTCATAGGCTGCTATATGGGGGGGTCCTATGTCAATAGCTGGATGGCTTATAATGGAAAGTCCTATTAAAATTGATGATGTGGGGTACCCCCATTTCAGGAAACCTCCATATTCATACCAAGTAAGACGAATATGAATAATTAATTGATATTAATTGTATAGCAAATGCATACAAATGCTTCAAGAAACTTCAGCAGCATCATGTACTTCTTACCAGACATATCAGGCATAACGCGACAATTTTAAGGGCCGGACCTTTCAGGTTCTGCGCGTCCATGTCTCCACCGTATTTGATGGCCTTAAGAGATCAAGTGAAAGCAGCAGTGATCTGACCATTCTTCGAGCACTTTCAACTGACCCATCGGCCCATCATCTGAGTCGTCCACCAGCTTTGCAATCCTTTTGTTCCCATTTTGACACGCAATGTGAAAGAGCGAGTTTCCTTGGCTGTCAGAGGCATCATCAGAGACTCTCTCCATGTCTCGCAGTCACAGCTCCTTTTTTTGCAAAGTCTCCAAAGGAATCGGTGTAGTCCGGATTGAAGCCAGCCTCCAAAGCCGCCTCCACTTCCTTGTGCCTGACAGAGTTGCACCATTTTGCACCGATTCCAATCATGTAATCTCCTGGAGATATGCTGGCAATTCCAACATGTACCAATTGGTTCTTCAGCAAGCCTGGAACCCTGATGTTCATATCTGAGGTGGTCTTCATGGATCCTTCTCGCCATGCCAATGCTATCAGAAAAACAAATTATCAGTCCCCTTTATGAGCAACGGACATTAAATTTAGGTTACTGCAACAGCCTGGGATGGACTCTACCTCGCTTTCCATTCCCTGACCTCGTTTTGATCACTGACATGGTTTTTTTTAAACGCCGCCGCTGGTTTTCATCTTTTCTAAGTCTTAAATTTGACTCACCTTGTTTTGCACCCAATTCTGGGGTGAAGACGCCAATTCTGGGGTGAAGACGAAAAGTAGTTCCACCCAAAGGTGTGTTTTCCTGCTGTTTAGCACAATGAAACGCCGTTGCTCACGGCCCCACCTCCCATGCCGCGCAGCACTGTACACCTCCGATGACAGGCTCAGGTCCGCAGACGTCAAGAAAATGGCTTTGGTAGTGTTGGGTGAGGTTGGATCCCCAGCATAGATAGATAGAGATAGAGATAGAGATGGAGATGGAGATGGAGATAGAGATGGATAGGAAAGGATAGGAAAGGATAGGATAGGACAGGATAGGATAGGATATATCGATAGATACATAGAGAGAGAGAGAGATAGAGAGATAAATAGAGAGAGAAAGAGAGCATATTCATAAACTAATGTTACTAATATGTAATTTGATGTATTTGATGTTGTCATAAGTCCAAGCCCATTATGACTACATAGGATCTACAGTACTGTACGGTTGGCAACACAAAGCTGGGAAGCAAAACCCAGCATGATGCCCTGCCTGACGTGGATCCAGCGAAACTTCTTCCTGACGTGGATCCTCTTCTGGAAGACCTGCAAACATCTGCCCATCTTCAGATCCCGCCTTTTGTCTCACAGACTCCAATATGGATATGGCTCCTTGAAATTGGATCAGTCCAGGGACCCACAAATTGTGTAATGATGTGTAATGTGTAATAGCTTGATGCAGTTTAACCATCCCAAATAGGGAACCCCAGTTTTGAGCCATACTCATGGCTTCAATTCGTTTCATACTCCAGATGTCCCCAAATCGGGAAATCCTGAGCTGGCCATTTTTGCTGTGGAAATCGATGGATTTAGGGATCCCAATTTCAACTCGGCCGTGTGTGAACCCGCCTGCTGGCACTGGTGGAGGGGGAGGTGGCTTTGGCGGTGCTTGTACAAACCTGCAGCCCGAATCCAGGCAATGTAGTAAATCTGAGGAGGTCTATAGCCTATGCATCAGGCTCTCTTCATGCAACTGCAAATCGACCTCTTCCCCAACCAGAGCCCAAGTCTGCGACGCATCAAACGCAGCCGCCATGACCGCCTTCTGTTTGCGGCCAAAGGCCTGCGATGAAAAACTGCTGCAGAATTGTCAGGACACAGCGCAGAGTGCCATGCCATGCCTCGCGCTTGTCCAGGGGCTGACTGAAGGTCAAACCTGCCGATCTCGCTGCTGACAATGTCATCTTGGTTTTTTGCCAATGACAACTGTTGAGTAGCGCACCCTCGTAGTTGCTCAGCTCAGCAATTCGAGCTGAACCAACCTCAGCTGCCGTTGTTGTTCTCATCCAGCGATTTACTGCCTGCAACTTCGGGGGTGTAGTTCCAGCCTGTGATTGAGTATATAACCATACTTATATAATATCCCAACACATCCCAACTTAACGGGGTAGTTACCATTATGTGTATGTATGTGTGTATATATATATACATATCAATATAAATCCAGACATATTACCATGGTATTACCATGGTTATCTCCATTTTTTCACCGCAACTGCACCTCCACTGACGTCGATTCTCAGCTTCTGACGCTTGAGTCGTACAGGGAGCCGAACTCCGAGGAGCGAACGGACGGCTCGGGACTGTAAAAGTTCGAAGTCCTGGGAGCCCCAGCCATCCGGACGGGGAAGATGTGTATGTGTATATATATACACACAGACGCATAATTATGATTAATTATGCATGAATAATTATGCATATATATATATATATACATATATACATATATATACATATATATATACAATATAACCATCAAATATGTTTGGAGAAAACACATTTTGAGTGCAAGTCAAACAGAATTTTACAATTCTATTACACTAGGTAAACGAAGAAGACCCCCGTGCCTGGCACTAAGATCCGGAAAAGGTCCAGTGCCAGCACCACAGACGAAAGCCTCCAAGGTCCGGATGTGGCAACTGCGACATGCCATGGGCAGGACTTTGATCTGCAATGATTACCACGCCAACTCTTGAAACAACACCAAGTCCAGAGTTCAATTCAAGAAGTTATGTCATTCTCAGATCTGCTTTGTTTGGAAAACAAATGACCTTCTTATTCGAAAGTCAAAAAGGAACTCAAAATGTTCAGCTGAACTTTTCAGCCTCTGCTGGCGTCGGAGTGTAACGCCCGGAGCCAACACTCCTTGCAGGAAACGACAACCAAAAATTTAGGCAGCCTTGACAGAAACCATAGGTTTCAATACTAAAATGGTCTAATAAGGGATGATTTGGGGGTACCCCCATGGTAGGAAACGTTCAAATACTTTCAAAATCTTTAGACTCTTCTCCTTACTTTGTTGCCACGTTGCTGTCCTGACAACTAGTACTAGTTGATTGGCCATCCCAATAAATCAACACGTTTCCCCATCATTATCCCAGGTTCTCATGGTTAAATCCATTGTTTTGGCCTGGTCAAGTCCCAATGATCCCAGTCTACCCATCCCGCCTTCCAGAGAGGTTACTACGAGAGCTCCTGGCCGATCCAACAGCAGACCCTGGCGCAGCCATGGGGAGAAGCCAAGGGGAAGCTGTTGGGACCCACCAAAAATGCTGGGTTTTTTTTGGCGCGGAAATGTGCTAAGGCAGTGATTTTGGGTGGTCAATACTTCCATACTTCCAGCATGTTGAGTAACAACACTCAACCTGTTGAGAAGGAATGGTTGCAAGCTACAAATGCCCTGAAGTTCCTGAAGAGCAGATCATTGTGCTGTCTGGTATTTCGTGAGTTCAATGGGTCCAGATGTTGCACTGATTCCTGATGGTATTTTTCTGGATGAAGAATACATAAGTCGATTTACATGCATGGCATAGATAAATTTTATTAATAACAATAAATCGGTACAGTATCTGGGATCTGTGATAAACTGTAGTGTCATTTAATATATATATATATCCATCCACAAGTAGGTGGAGTCCAAATGGTGGAGACATTCAGAATTCCAGAGGCAGTACCCACTCACGAGTTCTCGCAGACATTGCAAGTATCCGCTAAGCTTCCTGCGGTAGATGTCAAAGTATAAGGATAGAGACTTGCACACTGAAGTGGAGGATTACTAAAATGGAGGTACCCACAAATCATCCAGTTTAATATGATTTTTCATTATATATATATATATACATTTATAAACCATCCGTTTGGGGGTACCCCCATGACTCAGGAAACCCCCAGTGTCGAACACTACCGGTGTTCACCTGGTGCAGGTGACAAGGGTGGCGTTGGAGGATTCCGTGGAGTGCTCGCATTGGATCCTGCGCAAGGGCGTAGTTCCACTCATGTCCAGGATTAAACTTTTAATTCCTTTCGGGGACTAAACGATTAAATGATTAATTTGTTGGGTGAGTACTAGTCTTTTGTTTTTTCTTGGAGGGTACCATTGTAAGTTTCGAACCATTGGTATCGCATATTCACTATTTGGGGGACCTCCCTCATTGGTGAACTGGGATTTTGTTAATCCGGATGGACATTACAGTCACCGAACAGGTCCCACAATTGGTTTGAGTCACTCAAATGGGTCTGTTAATCTCCGTGGGGTATACCTCCATGTCTAATGGCCATTGAAAATGTTAAAACATGGCCAGGTGATGATCAACCGCTGGATGCTGCGCGCCTGCCGCAGAACCAGCTCGAGAGTTTCGAGCAGAGCCCTGAGGAGTCAAAGCCTGGCTAGGGATAGTGGAAGGATTCATCCTGACACAGGACATCAATTTCTGCCATATGATTCATTCATAAGCTTCATTCATAATTCATAAGCTTCAATAAGTTCAATATGAACATGTTTCCAGCGAACTTGGGGATTATATATAATTATATATATATATATATTATATATATATCCCAACTTAGATCCCAACAAAAAGGTTGTAAAAAAAACCATGGTCCCACTTTTTGGTTCACCCCGGGCCTGACCCAGTGCCCCAACGGGCCTCTTTCCAGGCAAAAGGATCCCGGATGCTGCCGCTCGCCTGGAAACCATCCACTGATCCATTGGAAAGGCGATGGAACCCGCTGGTAAACAGCCACATGACAATGGACAATCACCATGTTTAATGGTTAAATCAACTATAAATGGCCATGTTCAATTCAATAGACTTAGATATGTTAAATTACCAGAGGGTATGTAATAATTCAATCATGTCATTCGGATTCATGGGATATGAACGGCATTCGATGGAAGATTCTAAGAGGATATTGCTGGGATATTAATTGGATATCAATGATAATCGAGGATTAGTAAACCCCCAGTTTAAGAATAGACCGGGTATCAATCTTACTAGTGATTTATCGCCATTTGGGGGCCCGGGGGCCACCCCTAATTAATTAATAGTCAGGGTTTACTAATCTGAGGTTGACATTACCTCCACATGATTGTTGAGATATCATACCCCCAATCTGTGGGTGATGTTAAACACCACCCCGGCAAGGTTGGTTGACAACACATCGCCAAGCTCCCACGGCTTACGGTGCCTGTGGTAGGGGCGGGCCATACATGGGAATCCAAGACCCTCGCAGTTGCAAAGATGAGCGAAACAAGTAGAAAGGAAAGGCTTCTGCGGCTTCTGTCAATACTTATCGCAATGCAAGAAACAGCCAAAGCTCAAAGCAACTAAGAAAAAACAAGGCCTCTGAAAATGCAGGCGCTTGGAAAGATCAGTTCAGGTGTCCATCCAAGAGAACTTGTGCTTTGGACGTATACACAGTGGCTGCTCTGAGTAGAGCTAGTCTGATTGGTGTGTGGTGCGCAATGTTTTTGTTGATTGCTTGTTCTGGTTGCTTTCTCTTTTAGTTGAGCATGAGCATGACTTAGCAACTTAGCTTTCAGTGCTCTCATTTACAAAGCTGTTCGTCTAGGGCTACCGAAAAATCAGAGCACTCACCTTAAAAAGAAAACTCCTTGAGAACAATGCGAACAGGTATCACTCACGGCCCTGGGCCCCATGCAGTCATATGCAGGACACAAGCTTTTATAAATACTCCTTGCGAGGGTTATGTACCACCTAAATGTGCTTGTCCCAACTCGAACTGGCACAAGTAGCGGCCCATCATTGCAGGTAGTCTGTTTCCGCAGTGAGACATGCTACCCAGCTGCAGTCTACCTTGCTGTGCGGGACACTCCAATTTCTTTCCCCTCGTGCTCGCAACTTCAAGAAATTCCGGGATTTTGTACATGCAAACGGTCAGGACGGTCAGGACAGGACATCTTCCACAACTCACTGGCAGCTTCGCCTCATGACCGAATTGATCACACCTGGCGTTGGGGACCAGATACCGGCCCAACGACTGTGGGACAAAGTCCGCAGGACCAAAGAACTTTTCCAACAGCCGACCTTGTGACCTTGGCCTTCATCATGGCCACATTAGTCCATGCACTTCGACATCCTTCAGCAGAGTTTTTGCTTCTTGGCTGCACGACCTGCCCATGGCACAGCCCAAGTCACTGACATCTCTTCACTGGAGAAGAGTTCTGCACTTTTACACATGCTCACAGTATCTCACCCTGCGGTCATCAATGCAATGGGAAACCCCCATGGGAAACCCCCTATACATGGAGGTTTAAATCGGAAAATCTTCTATGTCCGTGGGCAAATTGTCCGTTGCCAATGAGCAGGACGGGCTTCAAGTCGCCCCCACGATGGCTCCTCTCCACAACTATACCGATCTTCAAGAACAAATCGCGTCAGAGTTTAAAGTCTCCTTGCAAAGACTTCTTTAACAGTAGTCTGTATTTCTGGGGGTTGGTGTGGAGCCACCACAAAAACACTCAGCTCGGATGAAGAATCAATCCCACAAAAGGAAAAGAAAAATCTTCGAAATCACGTATTGCTGAATGCTTTATTGGCTACTTATCTGATATCCTACCCTCATGTCGTCGATGAATATTATCCAGCCAGGTCTTTCTTGCTTGTTCATATTCCGATTCCACTTGTGAGATCCAACTTTGCTGATTGGTTGTATCATTTTATTTGTCCCATTTTGTTGATTAGTTGTATATGGTTGTATCATGTTAAAAAGTCATGCCCTCCTGGATGGCTCAAGAGTCTCGTGCCCTGCAGTTCACGTCCAAAAAAGAACGGAATGGTCGACACTTTGGGATGTGAATAACAACCCATCTGAATCAACAAACCTACACATACAACCTTGTAATTTGATATTCCCATCCATAAATCATCATAAATCATCATAAATCATCACAAAACATCACAAATCATCAAAAATCATCATAAATCATCATAAATCATCATAAATCATCATAAATCATCATAAATCATCATAAATCATCATAAATCATCATGATTCGGTGTTTTCTAAGTTTTGACCCACATCCATATCTTTGGGTCTTGCCTCGATACTCCGAAGCGCGGCCCTTGCCAGACTTGACACCTGGCAGGGCCCATTGGCCATGGTCAAAACATGGGATGCTCATCATCCAACTTGCAATCGATACATATATCAGACATGTACATCATATAAATGTAATATGTTTGGATACAAATAGATAGTTGTGACTGGCCCAGGAGCAAAAAACACGGATAAACACGGCATATCATAAACTATATACTTATATATATATATCATCAAACATCCAAAACAGGACACGCACTTGCCTATCCAACTGCCTGGCGGAAGCGCCTCCATCATGTCCAAGATCTTGAAGAAATCTGGAAAGATCGACGCCGCGATGCGTGATCTCCTCTCGCAGCCTCGCAACGTTGTCGGGTCGTCTGAAATGCCTCATTTCACATGATGTGTATATAATAGTGTATTGTAGATCTATATATAACTATAGCATGTGTGTCTGTGTATATATATATATACAAAAAAATGTGCTGTATGTCTATATGACTATAGTATGTACATATGTGTGTATAATTCTGTAAGAGTACATGTATGTGTATAGTGTATATAATGTCTATGTGTGTGTGATGGTGATACATACATTGTTAGATACATACCTGCTGTTGCAGGACTCATCTTTGCTGTCAGCACTACATGCACTGCATCCAATTTCTCAATCCACAGAGGAGAAATTGGTAAATCTGCTGCATGATCTCTTCCTGTCCTTGAGCGTCGCTGAGCAGTCTCCTCATAAATACTTTGCCAATCCTTAGAATCACATAGTCTGCAGTTTGAAGAGCCCTGTCACTGCCGGTAGCTGGCCAGGCAACGCACCAAAAGGATGGATGTGATGAAGATTCAATGCAGTGCCCAATTGATCAAACAGCGAAAGTTCGATATCACAACGGTGATGCCCCTCAAAGCTTCACCC